>ENA-ORTS01000528-ORTS01000528.1-human-gut-metagenome-genome-assembly--contig:-NODE-528-length-30820-cov-6.115358_pt1 | contig 30820 bp, 25 predicted proteins | sample MGYA00241911_ERZ509186 | MGnify/ENA primary metagenome ERZ509186 (study PRJEB26280, sample SAMEA2338852) | human gut metagenome | biome: human gut; feature: human-associated habitat; material: faeces...
GCGTACGCATTTATCTGCTATATTGATGCAAACTATGTAGCAGATGCAGACATTCAGGGAATTGACCCAGATACGATTATGGGCCACCATGGTGTGGGGATTTTCTGGAATGTAGCGGACTGGACTATTCAGTAAGAGATACATGAAAAAACTTATGTCTGAAGCAAATAAAGGGGCAGATTCTGCCCCTTTATTTGAGCGTTTGGCGTTGCTGACATAAAATGACAGCAGCACATGATTAAGAGGTATGAAATGGAAAAAATACTGGAAGTTAAAAATCTGTCCGTCAGTTTCGACAGTCCAAAAGGAGAAGTACAGGCGGTCAGGGATGTATCATTTTCCCTGAAAAAAGGAGAAGTGCTGGCAATTGTTGGAGAATCCGGATGCGGGAAAAGTGTGTTATGCAAAAGTATTATGAAGCTTCTTCCCAAAAGTGCAAGGATAAAAGGGGGAAGTATCTTGGTGAATGGAGCGGATATTACCGGATATAAAGAGAGGGATATGGCCAAAATCCGTGGAAAGGTTTTTTCCATGATTTTTCAGGATCCTATGACCTCCCTGAACCCTACTATAAAAATCGGCCAGCAGATTGCAGAAGCCATCCTTGTACACCATCCAAAGAAATCCAGGGAAGAGGTTTATAACAGGGTCATCGAACTGATGGAGCTGGGGGGAATTGAGTGTCCAAAAGAACGGTACCATCTCTATCCCTGGCATTTTTCCGGCGGAATGCGCCAGAGAAGCGTTATGGCCATTGCCCTTGCGTCCAATCCGGATATCCTGTTTGCGGATGAACCTACAACAGCACTGGATGTAACGATTCAGGCACAGATTCTGGATCTGATGAACCAGCTGAAAAAAGAGACGGGTACATCCATCCTGTTTATTACACATGATCTTGGCGTCGTTGCAGAGGTCTGCGATGATGTTGCCGTTATGTACTGCGGCCGCGTGGTAGAGCGCGGAGATGTAAAAACAATTTTCGCCAATCCGTCCCACCCGTATACGAAGGGACTGCTGGGATCGATTCCGAGACTGGGAGACGCCGGAAAAGAACTGAAGTCGATTCCGGGTAACGTTCCAAACCCGAAATATATGCCGAAAGGCTGCAAATTTGCGCCGCGATGTCCATACGCTTCGGAAAAGTGCCGCGAGGAAGAACCGGGATTTTTCCAGATCGAGGAAGGCCATATCAGCAGATGCTGGCTCTGCGAAAGCGGACAGCTCAAAACAGATCACGTAGAGAAGGCAGGTGACTAGGATGTCGGATACATTACTTAGAGTAGAGGATTTGAAAATTTATTATCCGGTTGCCGGAAGCGGATTTGGGAAAAAGGAATTCGTCAAAGCGGTAGACGGAGTTACCTTTGAGGTGAAAAAAGGCGAGGTATTCGGAATTGTAGGCGAGTCCGGCTGCGGAAAATCCACACTGGGAAGAGGGGTCTGCAAACTGGAAAATCTGACATCGGGCCATGTGTATCTGGATGGCGAAGATATTACAGAGTACAATGACCGGAGAATGCGTTCCATCCGGAAAAAAGTACAGATGGTTTTTCAGGATCCGTATGCGTCCCTGAATCCACGAATGTCCGTTTTTGATATCATTGCAGAGCCGCTGCTGGTGCATCATCTGTATCAGGATAAAGCGGATCTGGAAAAGAAAGTACTGGATCTTTTGCACAGGGTAGGACTGGATGATTACCATGCAAACCGTTATCCTCATGAATTTTCCGGCGGTCAGCGTCAGAGAATCGGAATTGCCCGTGCACTTGCGGTAGAACCGTCTCTGATCATCGCAGACGAACCGGTTTCGGCACTGGATGTGTCCATTCAGGCGCAGGTTCTGAATCTTTTAAATGAACTGAAGCATGATCTGGATCTGACCTATATTTTTGTTGCACATGACCTGAGTGTTGTGGAATACATCAGTGACCGTGTCGGTGTTATGTATCTCGGCAATTTCGTGGAAGTCGGAGAAAAAGACAAAATTTACAGCAATCCGATGCATCCGTATACGCAGGCACTGCTTTCCGCAGTTCCGGTTCCGGATCCGACGGCAAAAAGAGAAAGAATTCTGCTGGAGGGAAGTATTCCGTCCGCGCACAAGCCGCCGACAGGCTGCAAATTCCATACCAGATGTCCAAAATGCATGGAATGCTGCAAAACACAGGCGCCGGAGCGGTATGAAGTGGATGACGGACATTACGTATATTGTCATCTTTATGATAAAGAAAGAAGGAAACAGCAGAAATGAAACTTTTTATCAGTGCAGATATCGAGGGCTGTGCCGGAGTGGCACTGACCGATGAAACACATAAGAAGGAAAGCGTATACCAGAGATTTGCAGAGGAGATGACCGAAGAGGTCGTTGCGGCATGCGAAGCAGCACATGAAGCGGGTGCGGATGAGATTGTCGTAAAGGACGGTCACGGAGATGCATCCAACATTGACCCGCTGAAAATGCCGGAGTATGTCACCCTGATCCGGGGAAAGAGTGGTCATCCGTATAATATGATGTATGGTATCGACGACAGCTATGACGGTGTACTGTATCTTGGATACCATGCACCGGCAGGAGATCCGAATTTTTCGATCAGCCACACATCGACAGGAAACAGCCTGTATATTCATCTGAATGGAAAAGTGATGAGTGAGTGCATGCTGAACAGCTATACAGCAGCATCACATCACGTACCGGTGCTGTTTCTTTCCGGAGATGAAGAGATCTGCCGTCAGGCCAAAGAACTGATTCCGGGCATTACGACAGTGGAAACGAAGCATGGTGTCGGTGCGGCAACGTGGTGCAAGGCGAAAGGAAAAGTGATATCCGAAATCCGGGAAGGGGTAAAAAAGGCAGTTGCCGGACAGAAAAAAGAGTGCCAGGTGGCTCTTCCGGAGCACTTTACATATGAGGTAACCTATAAAGACTGGAAAAAAGCGTACACGATGTCGTTTTATCCGGGAATGCAGAAGGTAGATACCTTCACAAATAAGCTGGAGACAGATCGCTGGATGGATATTGTCACAGCACACTGCTTTGTTGTATATTAAGAATATAAATCTGATAGAAAACCAAAGAAAAGAGGATAAAACAATGGATATAGAAATGTTTGGCAAGCTTTCCGATGCATTTGGACCAAGCGGATTTGAGGAGGATGTCATCCGTACCATAGCAGATTACTGCAAAGAATTTGATGTAGAAAATGACGCAATGAATAACCTGTATGTGCGGATGCCGGGAACAGAGAAGGATTCCCGTCCGGTCATCCAGCTGGATGCCCATCTGGACGCATGCGGTTTCATGGTACAGAATATCCAGGACAACGGATGCCTTGGCATTATCATGCTTGGCGGCTTTCATCTGACCAGCCTTCCGGCACATGCGGTATGGATCCGCACCAGATCCGGAAAGATGGTACATGGTATTATCTGCGCAAAACCGGTTCATTTCATGACAACAGCGGAACGCAGCAGTCAGACTCTGGAAATTGAAAAAATGTATGTGGATGTCGGAGCAACCAGCCGCGAGGAGGTTGAAAATGTTTTCGGAATCCATATCGGTGATCCGATGATGCCGGATGTAACCTTTGAATACGATGCAGAGCATGAGATCTGCTTCGGAAAAGCATTTGACAACCGGGCCGGCTGCGCATGCATCGTAGATACGATGAAACAGCTGGAAAAGGAGCAGGCTTCTCTTGCGGTTAATGTTGTCGGCGCTTTTGCAGCACAGGAGGAGGTCGGAACCCGCGGTGCTGTGGTAACAAGCCAGATTGTAAAACCGGACCTTGCCATTGTATTTGAGGGATCTCCTTCCGATGACTTTTTCATCAGCGCAGGACAGGCACAGGGCTGCATGAAGAAGGGAGTTCAGATTCGTATTCTGGACAACAGCTATATTTCCAATACGCAGTTTATTTCACTGGCTGAGGAAGTAGCAGAAAAATGCGGAATTAAATACCAGGAGAGCGTAAGAAGAGGCGGAAGCACAAACGCAGCAAAAATCAGCGTGACAGGAAAAGCAGTTCCGTGTCTGGTGCTTGGTGTTCCATCCCGCTATGCGCACAGCCATTACAATTTCTGCGCAAAAGAAGACCTGGAGGCAGCAAGCGCAATGGCAGCCAATGTCATTCGTGCTTTAGATGAGGAAAAGATCCGTCATATCTGCCATCAGGATGTACTGTAAAATATTCGATAACGAAAGAAAAAGCATGCCGGAAGCGGGTTCACAGGAAAGGTGAAGCCGTTTTCGGCATATCTGGTAAAAAAGGAGAGTTTACAAGTGAGAAAACCGATCATTGGAATCTTGGGAAATACGTATAAAACACAGCCGGGACTTTTTTCAAGCGCGGAGAGAATGTATGTCAACAGCGATTATATCGAATCAGTTCTGAACAACGGCGGAATTCCTATGGCAATTCCGGCAGTTGCCATGAAAGCGGATCCGGAAGGCATACTTGCTGTGTGCGACGGAATTCTGGTTCCCGGCGGAGAGGACTTAAATCCGTGGTATTATGGAGAAGAGCCAAAACCGCAGATCCAGACGATCCGTCCGGAGATCGACGAGGCCTGGTTTGCACTTGGACGGGCAGCAAAAGAGATGGGAATGCCTATGCTTGGCATCTGCAAAGGAATTCAGTTTTTAAATGTCCTGTGCGGCGGTGATCTGTACCAGGATATCTATACACAGAAGGAAACCACAATTCTGCATCTGCAGTCCCTGGAGCGGTCGTATCTGCATCACCATGTGGAAATTAAAGAGGGAACCCATCTGGCAGAAATTCTCGGGGCGGGAACCCATGCGGTAAACTCCATGCATCATCAGGCAGTGCGTACGCCGGGAGAGGACATCGTGGTTTCAGCAACGGCGCCGGATGGAACCATCGAGGCGATAGAAAGCCGCAACGGACAGATTGTGGCCGTACAGTGGCATCCGGAAGGGCTGATCCACTCAGCGCCGGAGATGAACCGCCTTTTTGCGGATCTGGTAGAAAGAAGCGGCAGATACAGAGAGAAAAGGTAACGATTTGGAACCATGTAAAAGGAAAGAAAAACCGGGATGGGACTTTTGAACCGTTACGAAAAAATAAGAATGGATAAGAATGCGATTCTAAAAGCAGAGAGCAGGAATCGTTCGGGAGGCAAAAAAGAATGAACAGAACAATAAGAGTATCGGCGGCAGGTGATATTCTGATTATGAAACGGCTTCTGCCGGGATATCAGGATGTTTTGCCGATTCGCGAATTTCTGATGCAGGGAGAGGTTCGGATGGCGAATCTGGAAACGACGATATCGGACGGCAGCTGTTACGCATCGGCGTATTCCGGCGGAACATGGCTGACGGCAGATGCGAAGTGTCTGGAAGATACCCTGCGTTACGGTTTTAATTTTCTTGGGATTTCGAATAATCATACGATGGATTATTCCTACGAAGGACTTGCATCTACGATCAGCGAACTGAAAAAAAAGGATGTGGCATATGCCGGAGCAGGCAAAAATCTTTACGAAGCATCGCGTCCTGCCATTCTGGACACAACAGCGGGACAGATTGCGGTGATTGATATCTGTTCTACCTTTGAAAATGCAGCCAGGGCGGGAAGCCAGACGGAACGGCAGCCGGGCCGGCCTGGCTTAAATCCGCTGCGTTTTTCGGAAAAATATACCATTACGGAAAAACATGCGCAGGATCTTGCAAAGATTGCAGAGGTGACCGGAATCAACGGACTGCGGGATCTGCACCGGCAGGAGGGATTTATAGCTCCGCTTCCCGAGGGTGTCATGGAATTTGGCGGGAAAATGTTTGAAATCAGCAAGGACGGAACAGAGGGAAGAAGCTCCAGCCCGAATCCGATCGATGTGAAACGCACCGTCGATGCAATCCGGGAAGCGAAGATGACATGTGAGGCAGTCCTGGTTATGGTACATTCACATGAAATCCGTAAGGACAATGACGAGGAAGCGGATTATTTTCTGGAGGAATTTGCACACGCCTGTATCGATGCGGGCGCCAGCGCGGTGATCGGGGGCGGAACGCATCAGCTGAAGGGAATCGAACTGTATCATGACTGTCCGATTTTCTATTGCCTCGGAAATTTTATTTTTGAAAATCAGTATGTACGCCTTCTGCCTGCGGACTACATGGAAAAATATGGTCTGAATATTCACACGGCAGCATCCATCGGAATCGCCAGGCGGCAGGAGCAGTCCTCACATTCCCTCTACGAAATTCCGGAGGTCTATCGGAGTGTGCTGCCGTATTTCGAGATCTGTCAGGGAAAATGCACACATCTGGAGCTTCTGCCGGTCGAGCTTGGTATGGACAGGGAAAACGCAGAAAAAAATATTCCGTACGTGGCAGACGAAAAAACAGCAGAAAAAATTGCAGAATATCTCACCCGCGTGAGCAAGAGATATGGAACAGAATGGGAATACAAAGAAGGAAGGATTGTACTTCATGCGTAAAAAATGGGAAATAGAAGAGGAATACCGAAACTTTTGTCGGAACAACAAAGAACTTGCGCTGCAGACGCTGCGGGAGCTGACACTGACCCCGACGGAAACGGGAAAAGAGGATCAGAGAATCGCATATTGCATGGAATGGATGAAACAGCAGGGCATGGAGTCGGTTCATACGGATGAGCTTGGAAATGTAATCTGGGAGTATCGGCCGGAACAGGAAAAGAAGGTTCTGTATACGGCGCATCTGGACACTGTGTTTTCGCTGGAGGAACCACTGGAGATTAAAGAAGACGGAATGATCTGGCGTTGTCCCGGCATCACAGACGATACCGTGAATGTCGTGATGCTTCTGATGGCGGCAAAATACGTTCATGAGACAGAGCCGGAGCTTCCATGCGGTCTGATTTTTGCAGCGGATCTGGGAGAAGAAGGTCTTGGCAATCTGTGCGGAGTTCGCGCGCTTGTCGGCCATTATGAAAAAAATCTGTGCGGAATGGCAGCCTTTGACCTGTATCGGGATAAAATGTATCCCATCTGCATCGGGTCTGGTCGGTATCGGATTTCGGCAAAAACAAAGGGCGGTCATTCTTTCCTGAATTTCGGAAGAAAAAATGCCATTGCAGAGCTTGCGGGTCTGATCGGAGAGCTTTACCGTTTTCAGACAGATGCAGCATCTCATACAACATACAATGTAGGAAAAATAGAGGGAGGAACCTCCGTCAATACGATTGCGCAGGATGCCTCCATGCTGTTTGAATTCCGTTCGGAGGATTACCGGAGCCTGGAAGCCTGCGAAACATATCTGGAGCAGACCATAGCAGCACGCCAGAGTGAGGAGGTACAGTATTCCTGTGAGCTCGTCGGAAAGCGGCCGTGCGCAAGAAAAACCGATCCTGTCCAGATGGCACGTATGACGCGGTGTGCACAGAAAACGCTGAAGGCAGCCGACGGGGAAGAGCCGGTATGCTCTGAGGCATCCACAGACTGTAATATCCCATTGTCACGGCATATTCCTGCCATCTGTGTCGGTTTCTGCCGGGGCGGAGGAGCGCATACCAGAGAAGAATGGCTCGATGCCGCCAGCGTAGAAGATGGCATGTGTGCAGCCGTAGCACTCGTATGCCGGCTTCCGTGGATGTGCTGCGAGAGCAGAGTCGTTGTAAGGGACGGGATAGAGGATCGAAAAGAGAAAGAAGAAATCCGGCAGCTGCTGGAGCTGTGCGATCAGGATTTCGTTCCGCCGCTTTCCCACCGCAACAGTACATCCCAGACGAACTGGGCCGAGACAGAAGAAAAGACGGATGGAATTGCAGAATATCTGGAAAATATCTGCAGTCAGCATGTGGTGCTGTGGAAGGAAGAGGGAGTCGTGCGGGCCTTTATGACCTGGAAGGATCATTTTAACTGTGAAAATCTGGAAGCATATCCGGATTCCTGCTATCTGACCACCCTCTGCGTCTGGCCGGATTACCGCGGACAGGGAATTTCGGAGGTAATGTATGCAGAAGCAGAAAAGGACATCGCAGCAAAATTTCCGGGAAGCCGGATTACTCTCCGTACCTGGTCCACGAACGGGGCCCAGGAGCATATCCTGGACAAGCTGGGATATAGTCTTGTCCGGCGGCTGAAGGATGACCGTGGAGAAGGAATTGATACGGTTTATTTTGTAAAAAAGGAAGAAAACGACAGATAACATGGTGCTTGCAAATCGTAGCTGAAGGTGTCATAATCGGAAGCATAAGACAGCAAAAGGAGGGCTATAGCTATGCCTTGTACAACCATTTTAGTTGGAAAGAAAGCATCGTATGACGGTTCCACCATGATCGCGCGAAACGACGATTCCGGTGCAGGCCATTATACATCGAAAAAATTTGTAGTGATTCACCCGGAGGAGCAGCCGAGAACCTATAAAACCGAGATTTCTCATCTGACCATTGAGCTTCCGGACAATCCGATGCGGTACACTGCAGTGCCAAACGCAGAAAAAGGCGAGGGTGTCTGGGCGGCAAGCGGCGTGAATGCAGCGCAGGTCGGCATGACTGCGACCGAGACAATCACATCGAATCCGCGTGTGCTGGGTGCTGATCCGCTTGTCGTTTATCAGCCGGCGGAAGACGGAAAAGAAGAGGTTCTGGGCGGAATCGGCGAGGAGGACCTTGTTTATATTGTTCTTCCTTATATTAAAAGCGCCAGAGAGGGTGTCAAAAGACTGGGCAGTCTGCTGGAGCAGTATGGTACATACGAGATGAACGGCATTGCATTTCAGGACCACGATGAGATCTGGTGGCTGGAGACGATCGGCGGCCATCACTGGATGGCAGTGAAAGTGCCGGATGACCATTATGTGGCCATGCCGAACCAGCTTGGCATCGACCATTTTGATCTGGAGGATGCACTCGGCGGGCAGAAGGAATATATGTGCTCAGCAGACTTGAAAGAATTTATTGAAACATATCATCTGGATCTTTCTATGGATGGAAATTTTAATCCGCGCGATGCCTTCGGAAGCCACGATGATTCCGATCACGTTTACAATACACCGCGTGCCTGGTTCATGGAGCGCTATCTGAACCCGCACACGAAAAAATGGGACGGACCGGATGCTGATTACACACCGGTATCCGACGATATCCCGTGGATGATGGTTCCGGAGAAGAAGATCACCGTAGAGGATGTGAAATACGTACTGTCCTCCCACTATCAGGGAACACCGTACGACCCGTATGCCGCATACGGCGATAAATCGTGGAAAGGGGCATACCGCTCCATCGGTGTCAACCGGACCGATTTCCTTTCTGTCATCCAGATGCGCCCGGATCACAAAGGAGACAACGGCATTCTGCAGTGGATCGCATTTGCGTCAAATGCATTCAATGTGCTGGTTCCGTTCTACACCGATGTGACGACAACACCGGAGTATCTTTCCAACACAACGGGAGAGGTTTCCACAGATAACTTCTACTGGGCAAGCCGCATGGTGGCAGCAATGGCAGATGCGTCCTATAAGTCTTCTATCTTCCACATTGAGCGGTATCAGGAAAAGGTGATGGCAAAAGGCCATGCACTGATCCATCAGTACGATGCGCTGCTTGCGGGGGAGACAGACGAAACAAAACAGACACAATTGAGAGAAGAAGCAAACAACAAAATCGCTGAAATGCTGAAAAAAGAGACGGGTGCAACACTGCACAAGGTACTCTTTGAACTCAGCAACCAGATGAAAAACGCGTATTCCAGATCGGATGCGTAAGGCTTTTTTGGGGGAAAGAATAAGAGAATGGTTCTGCGCGCAGGAAAAATTGTGCGCAGAATCATTTCCTGTCCGGAACCGCCTCGAACAAACAGGGTGTTACAGTTCGCCGGAAACCAGTGAACGATACGGTCCTGATAAAAAATCTCAGCGTACTTTGGTGAATTTTGTTGACAACAGGCAGTTCCTGTGCTACAATAAATCAGCGACATGGAAGAAGGTCTTTTTTTTATGCCTGAAATTGCTGAAGTACGAGCAGCAAAAGCAGGGCAGAAATGAAGAGGCCGCCGCTGATCCGCAAGGATCACAAGCGATAACGCAAATACACAGTGGAGGTGGAAGTCGTGCGCGTAAAAATCACATTGGCATGTACTGAATGCAAACAGCGTAATTACAACATGACAAAAGAGAAAAAGAACCATCCTGAGAGAATGGAGACAAAGAAGTACTGCAGATTCTGCAAAAAGCACACAATGCACAAAGAAACCAAATAATCTTTGGTAAGAGGTGATCCAATGGCAGAAACTGAAAAAAAAGCATCCAAAAAGAGCTGGTTCAAGGGCTTGAAAGCAGAGTTCAGAAAAATCATCTGGGTTGACAACAAAACGCTGGGCAAGCAGACCGTTGCAGTCGTAGCGATCTCTGCAGTAACCTGCGGGTTAATCACCCTGGTTGACAGCGCTGTAATCGAGTTCGTCAATTTATTGATCAAATAAGGATAAAGGTGTCAGAATGTCAGAAGTAAACTGGTATGTAGTCCACACCTATTCGGGCTATGAAAACAAAGTAAAAGCCAATATTGAGAAAACAATTGAGAACCGTCATCTTGAGGATCAGATTTTGGAAGTACGTGTTCCTATGGAAGAAGTTGTTGAAGTCAAGAACGGAACCAAGAAACAGGTACTCCGGAAATTGTTTCCGGGCTACGTTCTGATCAACATGATCATGAACGACGATACCTGGTATGTTGTCCGCAATACCAGAGGTGTTACGGGCTTCGTAGGACCGGGATCCAAGCCGGTACCGCTTACGGATGAGGAAATGGTGAACCTTGGAATCACCGGTGGTGAGGAAAAGGTTGAGCTTGACCTTGAAGTCGGCGATGCAGTCGTTGTAACAGGCGGCGCATGGAAGGATACAACCGGACTGATTCAGAGTATCAACGATACAAAACAGATGGTTACCATCAATGTTGAGCTGTTCGGCCGCGAAACGCCGGTAGAAATAAGTTTCGCAGAAGTCAAGAAGATGTAAGAAATGCCCCAGGGGCGTTTCGTGGGAGGGAAATTCCCGCAATTACCACATTTATTTAGGAGGTGCCGTAAAATGGCAAAGAAAGTTACAGGATATATCAAATTACAGATTCCTGCTGGTAAAGCAACACCAGCACCACCGGTTGGACCTGCACTTGGACAGCACGGAGTAAACATCGTACAGTTTACCAAAGAGTTCAACGCAAGAACAGCAGATAAGGGAGACCTGATCATCCCTGTAGTTATCACTGTATATGCAGACAGAAGTTTCAGCTTCATAACCAAAACTCCTCCGGCAGCAGTTCTGCTTAAGAAAGCCTGCAACCTGAAATCTGGTTCCGGCGTTCCGAACAAAACGAAAGTTGCTACTATCTCTAAGGACAAAGTTCGTGAGATCGCAGAGATGAAGATGCCAGACCTGAATGCAGCAACTGTTGAGGCAGCTATGAGCATGATCGCAGGTACCGCAAGAAGTATGGGTATCGTTGTAGAGGACTAATTTAGAAGAAGAGTTTACATCTTCTCGTATTGACGTGGGAGGGAGATTCCCGCAACTACCACCAGGAGGTTATTAGACAATGAAACATGGTAAGAAATATTTAGAGGCTGCAAAAGCAGTTGATCGTAGCATTCAGTACGATCCGGCAGATGCTATTTCCACAGTTAAGAAATTAGCTACTGCTAAATTTGACGAGACAATCGAAGTTCACATCAAAACTGGTTGTGACGGACGTCACGCAGACCAGCAGATCCGTGGAGCAGTTGTTCTGCCGCACGGTACCGGAAAACAGGTTCGTGTACTTGTTTTTGCTAAAGGCGCAAAAGCTGATGAGGCTGTTGCAGCAGGTGCAGAGTTCGTTGGAGCTGAGGAGCTGATCCCGAGAATCCAGAACGATGGCTGGTTTGATTACGACGTTGTTGTTGCTACACCGGATATGATGGGTGTTGTTGGTCGTCTGGGCCGTGTACTTGGACCGAAAGGTTTAATGCCAAACCCGAAGGCTGGTACCGTAACTATGGATGCTACCAAAGCCGTTAAAGAGATCAAAGCAGGTAAGATTGAGTATCGTCTTGACAAAACAAACATTATCCACGTGCCAATCGGAAAAGCTTCTTTTACTGAGGAGCAGTTAAGCGACAACTTCCAGACGCTGATCGGTGCAATCAACAAAGCAAAACCGGCTACTCTGAAGGGACAGTACCTGAAGAGCGTTACTCTGGCTCCTACTATGGGACCTGGAGTTAAGGTTAATACTTTGAAGCTTGCATAATAAATGAAATACTGAGAACCCCCGGGGCTGTAATGGCTCCGGGGGTTCTTTGCGTTGAAAAACGGACGCAGGGGAAAGGTGAATTCCGATTCCTTAAGAAAGAGCTTTATTTCAATGGGAAATAATTGAAAAAGATCAAAATAGTGTTAGAACATGAAAATTAAGATCAAGTATTTTGCCGGAAATGTTAGTATAATGCTAAGTAGAAAGTAAACGAAAAGAGCAGAGCCCATGCATGCGTTTGGAACGGCGGGTTCTGGAAAGGGAGGGTTTTATGCAGTATTTTGAAAAACAGGGAAATGCGCTGATTTTCCGGCAGGATGGGGAGACGGTCCGGGTGGAGCCGTGGCAGAAGGACAGTCTTCGGGTGAGAGGTACGCTTCTTTCGGAGATAGAAGAGGGAAGCATTGCACTGCTTGATCCGGAACCGGTGGAAGCGGAAATTGAGCTGGTGGATGAACTGAAAGCGACGATCAAAAACGGTAAAATCCAGGCGGTTCTCGAGCTTCAGCCGTGGGGACAGAAGCTACGGATTACGTTCCTGAATCAGAAGGGCGAGGTGCTGCTCTCCGAGATCGCAAACGGCGGAGCGCTCTGCTTGCGCGCACACGATTACCGTGCATTAAAGGGAGGCGCTTATCAGCTGAAAGTATCCTTCGATTCCAACCCGGATGAGAAGATTTACGGTATGGGACAGTATCAGCAGGAGAGAATGAACCTGAAGGGATGCAACCTGGAACTGGCGCACCGTAATTCGCAGGCGAGCATTCCGTTTTATGTATCGAGCCTTGGCTACGGCTTCCTGTGGCACAATGCAGCGGTCGGTGAGGTTCATTTCGGAACGAACACAACGGAATGGCTGGCACGCACCACAAAGCAGCTCGACTACTGGGTAACCGCAGGCGATACCCCGGCGGAAATTGAAGAGCACTTTGCAGATGCCATTGGTAAAGTTCCGATGATGCCGGAGTACGGCCTTGGCTTCTGGCAGTGCAAGCTGCGCTACTACAACCAGGAGCAGGTTCTGAACGTGGCGCGCGAGTACAAAAAACGCGGCATTCCGCTGGATGTTTTTGTGATCGACTACTATCACTGGCCAAGATGCGGTGATTACCGTTTTGACGAGGAATACTTTCCGGATCCGAAGGCAATGATCGACGAGCTGCACGAGATGGGCATTGAGACGATGGTTTCCATCTGGCCGCAGATCGACTGGAGAAGCGAGAATTACGAAGAAATGAAACAGCAGGGACTCCTCGTGAAGAGCAACGCAGGTGTTGATGTACAGATGCTGTTCCATGGAAATAATGTCTTTTTGGATGCAACAAATCCGAGAACAAGAAAGTATGTATGGGAGAAAGTAAAGAAAAATTATGCAGATCTCGGCATCCGCACCTTCTGGCTCGATGAGGCTGAACCGGAGTTTTCAACCTATGAGTACGAGTGCTACCGCTACGCCGCAGGCCCGGTGGAAGAGATCGGAAATATTTACCCGAGAGAGTATTCCCGCATGTTCTACGAAGGACAAAAAGAGAGCGGCCAGGAGGATATCGTCAACCTCGTCCGCTGCGCATGGCTCGGAAGCCAGAAATACGGAGCCCTTGTGTGGTCCGGCGATATTTTCTCAACCTACGAGGATTTCCGCAAACAGATCTGCGCAGGCCTTCATATGGGACTTTGCGGTATTCCGTGGTGGACGACCGATATCGGTGGATTCCACGGCGGTGTGACCGAAGATCCGGACTTCCAGGAGCTGCTTGTGCGTTGGTTCCAGTTTGGCACCTTCTGTCCGGTTATGCGTATTCACGGAAACCGGGGACCAAGAGAAGAGATCATCAACAAGGCTGGCGAAGTGCGTGAGGGAACCGGAGCTGACAACGAGGTATGGAGCTTCGGAGAGAAAAATTATGAAATCCTGACAAAATTCATCGGTGTCCGCGAAAAAATGCGCGATTACACGAGAAGCCTGATGGCAGAAGCACACGAAAAAGGAACACCGGTCATGAGAACGATGTTCTATGAGTTCCCGGAGGATGCAGCGTGCTGGGACATCTCCGATGCTTACATGTTCGGCTCCGACATCCTTGTAGCACCGATTGTCCGGGCAAAAGCAACGAGCCGTACCGTTTATCTGCCGGCCGGTGCGTCCTGGACGCTGGCAAATACCGGTGATGTTTATGAGGGCGGAAAAGCCTACGAAATCGAGGCGCCGATCGAAACACTGCCGATCTTCCTGCGCGACGGAAAACAGGGATATCTGGTGGGAGAGATCTGATAAATCACAGAGCAGTTGTTTGGTTATGGGCAGGCAGCAAATGCGGATTGCAGATAGCTGTATGAAAAAAGAAAAGGAAAAAGGGAAAAGCATTCCGGAAGATCGACAAGATCCAAAGGAATGCTTTTCCGATGTTATAAATCAATTCCGGATCCGAAAAACGGATTTTAGCCTTGCTTCGCATACGGGCGGACAGAAAAACTTACGGAAGCGGATGACCTGCCGCCAGATACAGCTCATACCATTCTTCCCGCGTCAGCGTAATATTGCATGCCGCGATAATCTCTTTCAGGCGTTTTTCACTTGCCGTACCGGTGACGAGCTGTATATTCGCCGGATGGCGCAGAATCCACGCCGCTGCAATCGTGGTATCACTGACACCGTATTTTTCGGCCAGCACGCGGATTTTCTGGTTCAGCTCCGGATACTCGTCACTTCCAAGGAAGCATCCCTTCCATGACGGCATCTGGAATGGCGACCACGCCTGAAGCGTAATATCATGGAGCCGGCAGTAGTCGAGCAGACTTCCGTCGTGGTCAACCGAGCCCGGTGTCTCCATATTAACTTCCATGCCATTTGCAACAAGATTGGAAACCGGAATGCTGAACTGTACCTGATTGACAACGAGCGGCTGGCGGACATACTTCTGCAGAAGCGCAATCTGCATCGGCTTGTGGTTGGAAACACCGAAATGGCGGACCTTTCCGCTCTCAAACAGAACATCAAACGCTGCTGCAACTTCTTCTGGCTCTACGAGGGCGTCCGGGCGGTGGAGCAGCAGAAGATCGAGATAATCGGTCTGTAGCCGTTTTAAAATACCGTCCACCGATTCCAGAATGTGCTCTTTCGACAGATCATAGCAGCCCTGGCGGATGCCGCATTTGGACTGGATCAGAACATCCTCGCGGTGCAGGGAAGGATCGGAGGCAAATGCATCACCGAAAACTGTTTCACTCATACCGCTGCCGTAAATATCAGCATGATCAAAGAAATATGCGCCCTGTTCCAGCGCGGAATGGATGAAATGATTCATCTCGTCTTTCGATTTTTCGGAAAGCCGCATGCATCCGACTGCAATCGAAGGAACTTTTCTCAGATGACTGCCTAAAACCGTTTCTTTCATGACAGAATTCTCCTTTGTGATAAAATAAAATCTTACTCTCACTATACCACTCAAGTACACTTGAGAGTCAATCTTTTTTGGGAAAAAGTGGTGAAAGCTTTCGCCAGAACCGCTGCGGATTCGACCAAAACACAGAAAAGCCGAACTTTGTTAACAAAATCGGAACAAAATCGACAACAAAGTTTACTTGCATTTTCGAAAAAATGATGTAAGATAGGGGTATTCGAAAAAAGATCCGAAAGGATCTGTAAATCTGTACTGACTCAGATAATGGAGGTTTACCCATGGATGCAAAAATCATAGCCGGAATCCTGGCAGCAGGAGGCGCAGCCTTAGCTGCCGGCGGCGTATATAGAATGAATAAGAAAACTGGTTACTTCAAAAAAGGAAACTCCGTCCGGTACGATGTTTCCCGGATCCCGTTTAAAAAGACGAGTCCGTTAAAAGGAAAGACGGTTGTCTTCTTGGGATCTTCCGTGACGAAGGGATTTGCGGCCCACAACAATGCGTTCGCGGAGTACATAGCGAAAAAAGACAGCTGTATCTGCATCAAAGAAGCGGTCAATGGAACAACACTGATTGATAACTGTGAGGATTCCTACATCGAGCGCATGCGCGACAATCTCGACCCGGAGCGTCAGGTGGATCTGTTTATCTGCCAGCTTTCCACGAACGATGCAACGCGCAACAGCCCGCTCGGCGAAATTTCGGAATCCCGTGATCTGGACAGCTTCGATGTCAAAACCGTCTGCGGTGCGATCGAGTACATCATTGCGTATGCAAAAGAAACGTGGCACTGCCGGGTCATGTTCTACACTAACCCACAGTATGATTCCGATACGTACGCAAAGATGGTGGAAGCACTTCTGAAAATTCAGGAAAAATGGCAGATCGGCGTGATTGATTTCTGGAATGACGAACGGATCAACAGCATTTCGCCGGAAAAACGGAAACTGTATCTCCAGGATCCGATCCATCCGATGAAGGCCGGCTACGCTGAGTGGCTCGTCCCGGTGATGGAGCAGCGGATTGCCGAATATCTGGAAACGCAGGTATCATAAAAAAGACAAAAAAATACTTTCGTGGTTTCTTTGGTTGGAAGATTCCGCGAAAGTATTTTTTTATTGCGCTGCCCTTAATGGAGCCGGATGATCAGGCTGCTGTGCTGACGAAATTGTTTTTTCCGTACTTTCTGTTACGTTCCGTTTTTTACGGATCCGGAACTGTTTGAAAATGCCGCGGATGGCGTCGTAGAGCTCCGGCTTTAAGTCCTCAAGCGGGATTGGCTGCTGATACAGGATGGCATTGTAGCTTGTGCCGCTTACGAGTTCCAGAATCATATAGAACATCAGCTCCGGTGAGCGGTACGTATATGCCGCGTGAGAGAGCAGCGATTCGTAAATTGTGTAGATAGCAGGTGCGTCACTGAACGGAGAAAATGTAAGCGAATTTTTGAAGAACCCCCAGCTTAAGTGCTTGGAGATCAGCGTCACAAGGCTGTGGTTGGCAGCAAACTGATCGAGGATATTGTCGGTGATGAAAAGCACCTGCTCCTCAAAATCCTGGATGTCCGGATGGCGCAGCAGATCCGCATAGGCTGCCTGGAATATCTGGCTTGCCTTGTGCGCAATCAGATGATTTCGAATATCGTATTTATCTTTGAAATAAAGATAGAAAGTGCCCTTTGCAACGCCGGCGTTGTTCACGATGTCCGAAATAGAGGTTTTATTAAAGCCGTTGTCGATAAAGAGCGAGAAAGCAGAGTCCAGAAGGGACTCACGTTTCATTTGTTTGTTATTATCAATTTTTCCCACAGAGAGTCTCCTTTCCTGAAAGATATCAAAAGCGTGTGTCATTATCCTGTCTATAATTATAGGTATCATACATGGAAACTGTCAAAGGGAAAATGACTAATTTTCTCATTTTTGTGACTATGCACGAAGAAAAAAATGACCGATCGTCAATTTTGTGCAGTATTTAATGTTGACTAAGAGTCATTTTTGCGTTATAACATTAGATGATTGAAAGGCATAGGAAAAACATCCTCGATCTGAGGGAAACAGTATCCCGCAGTATCTTACTCCGAGCGGGTTTTACTTCTCTTATGATCCTGGATTTCATCATAAAAAACCATTATAAAAACCACAGAAAGGAAGTTTATCACAATGAATAGAAACAGAAAACTGAGAAAACAGATGATGTCTGGTCTTGCTGTTGGTATGGCTGCTGTTATGGGAGCTGCTCCGGTTTATGCAGCGACAGGAGAGGACGCAGCGGTTTCCAAAGAAGAAACCGTATATGTAAATGCAAATGCAGACGGATCGGAAGATCAGATTACCGTATCCAACTGGCTGAAGAACGCAGGAACGGAAAAGAACCTGCAAGATGAAAGTGAACTGAAGGACATCAAAAACGTAAAGGGCGACGAGGAGTTCACCCAGAGCGGAAACAAGCTGACCTGGCAGACAGACGGCGAGGATATCTATTATCAGGGAACAACCACAAAAGAGCCTCCGGTTTCCGTAAAGTTCACCTATTATCTGGACGGCAAGGAAATCAAACCGGATGACCTGGCCGGAAAGAGCGGAAAACTGAAAATCAAAGTTGACTATACAAACAACACAAAGACAACGGTTGACATCAACGGCAAGAAAGAGACGATGTACACCCCATTCGTCCTGATGACCGGAATGATTCTTCCGCAGGATACTTTCTCCAATGTCAAGATCGACAATGGTAAAGTCATTTCCGATGGAAGCAGAAACATCGTAATCGGATTTGGTATGCCGGGCCTGCAGGAAAGCCTGGGATTAAATTCCGATTCCCTTGAAGATCTGGTATCCGGTGACAGCGATTTCGAACTGCCGGAAAGCCTGGAGATCACTGCAGATGTGGAGAACTTCTCTCTGGATTCTACCTTCACCGTTGCACTTGATGATGTTCTCGACACCATCGATACCGACAACATCACCGGATACGATGACCTGAAGGATGCACTGAGTGATCTTGAGGATGCTGCAATGGAACTGGTTGACGGTTCCAAGGCACTCTCCGATGGTGTGGATACTTTAAAAGACAGCTACAAAGAGCTGGATGACGGTATCGGAACGTTAAAAGACGGCGCTGACGAGCTGAACAGCGGAGCCGGCACACTGGCAGGCGGAGCCGGCACACTGGCAAGCGGAGCATCGACTCTGGCAAACGGAACTTCTACTCTGAACAGCGGAGCTTCTACCTTAAACAGCGGAGCAGCTACCCTGTCCAACGGAGCATCCACCTTAAGCAGCGGAGCTTCTTCCCTGACAAGCGGCGTAAACTCTTACACCGAGGGCGCTGATACCCTGAATAAAGCAATCCAGACGTATCTTGGAAAGAACGGTGTGCTGACTGGAAGCGTAACCGAGTATGTAAACGGTGTGAATAAAGTCGTTGCAGGCGTAAAACAGTACACCGACGGAACAACACAGCTGTCCGACGGCGTTGCTTCTTATGTAGCAGGCGAGAAACAGCTTGCAGCAGGCGCTGAGCAGCTTCAGCCTCTGGCAGACGGCCTGACCGAGGTAAACAGTGCAATCGCAACACTGAACGCAGCACTCGACGGAAAAGATGAGAATGATATTTTAGCAGGAGCAAAACAACTCTCCGAAGGACTGACCAGTTTGAACGAGCAGCTGCAGAGCACCGATGTACAGAGCCTTCTGACGATGGTAGACGGCATGACCAGCACCGGTTCTACCCTGATCTCCGAGACCGAGGCGCTCTCCGAGGTTCTGAACACCACAATCGCAGGATCTGTCAACAACATGATGTCAAACGGCAACGAGCTGATGAGCCAGATGGATACGCTGTCCAAAGGACTTGAGAGCTACTTAAGCGGTCTGGAGGCACAGATCACGAATCAGGCAACGCAGATGGGAACCCAGATGGCAGCACAGGTTCAGGCATGGGCAGACGGAGCAGCAGCACAGCTGAACCAGGAAGCAACAGCAGCAGCACAGAGCGCAGCGGATGCAGCAGCAAGCCAGGCATCCGCCGATGCAGCAAAACAGGCAAATGATCAGCTCTCTGCAGCAGCGGCTGCACTGGATGCACAGATTTCCGCAGCTAAGAGCGCTGGAAATACAGAGCTTGCTGATTCCTTAAGTAAAGCAAGAAACCAGATCGGAAGTGTCAGCGTTTCCGCTTCAGCAGGAACCGTTTCGGTTACTCCGGTTACAGTCCCGCAGATTACTCTTCCGGAACTGAACTTCGAAATCGAGCGCCCGGATCTCTCCGGTCTTGCAGCAATGCATCAGAAGATGAGCGACATCAAGAGTCAGTACAGTGATCTGCAGAAGACGGTTGCAGCTCTGATGCCGCAGCTTGAGACCATGCAGAAACAGATGCAGACCATCACCGATAATAAAGCAGTTGTTGAGCAGAATCTTGGTGCAATGCAGAAACTGACCGCAGGTGTGGCACAGCTTGATGCAGGCGGAAGCGCTCTGTACAAGGGCATCGGTACTCTGTCCGCAGGTGTGAGCCAGCTGTACAGCAGCACAAATGAGAGTTTTGCAAAAGCAACAGCAGGCATCAATGCACTGAACGCAGGATTCACTCAGCTGAGTGCTTACAATGATACGCTGCTTTCCGGCGCAAGCCAGCTGAAAGCAAATGCACCGGCTCTGGTTGAGGGTGTTACGACTCTGCAGGGCGGCACGACACAGCTGACCGCAGGTCTTGGACAGCTGGGAAGCCAGTTAAGCGATGGATCTGCAAAACTTTCTGCAAACAGCGGAAGCTTAAGAAACGGTGCTTCTCAGGTAGCAAGCGGAGCATCCCAGCTGGCAAGCGGAGCCTCCACACTGGCAAACGGAACTTCTTCCCTGGCAAGCGGAGCTTCTGAACTGAACAGCGGAGCTTCTACGCTGGCAAGCGGAGCATCTACGCTGGCGAGCGGAGCTTCTACACTGGCAAATGGAACTTCTTCTCTGGCAAGCGGAGCTTCTGATCTGAAATCGGGAAGCAGCAAGGTTGTTGATGGTATTGACGAGCTGTCCGATGGGGCGAAAGAACTGGCTGACGGTACGAAGAAGTTTGAAGAAGAGGGTACCAGCAAGCTGAAGAGTACCTTTGAGGATGATCTGGGAGATGTACTGGATCGGATTCAGGCGCTGAATTCGGATAAATGCGCTTATACTTCTTACAGTGGTAAGGCAAATGGAATGGATGGAAGCGTGAAATTTATTATCGAGACTGCAGCAATTGAAGCTGCGGAAGAGTAATGTGATTCCACGGTAGATTGTGAGGCCGCCTGCGGTCGGGATGTTTTCCCCGACCGCAGGCGGCATTTACGTTACGTGGGGTGCAAAAAGACAAAAAATAAGAACAGCCCGCGGATATGCGGGCTGCTCTTTCATAATGAGGGGGGAGATAGTTTTGAGTGGTTCATCAACTATCTAAGTTATAGTATAGGGAAGAAATGTGAGCAAAGTATGTCTATTTTCTAAAAGAAACAGTAAATTTCTAAAGAATAAGTGAATCCATCCATTGAGTAAATCACTTCCGCTCGCCAAAACGTAGATGGGTCCCCAGGCACCGCGGGGGGCGGACGCTCCGCTGTGCCTGGGGGTCGTATCCTCCCGTCCTATTCAAAAGAAAGTTTCCGGTTCCCATAACTCTTCCGGTACTGTCCCGGCGTCATCCCGGTGAGTTTTCGGAAAGCCGTGGAAAAATTATGCGCATCCTGAAATCCAACATTATAGGCAATCTGAGAGACTGTGTGATTCGTGTCCGTCAGCTCAGCCATTGCGCTGTCCATTTTGGATTTCAGGATGAACTGCTTCAGTGTCATCCCGGTGCCCTCGTGGAAGAGGGAGGAGAGGTATTTGTCGTTGTAGCCGAAATAACGGGCGAGTTCGGTGACTTTGAGGGACTCGCTGCTGTGGTATTGGATGTAGCTGATGATGTCCTGCAGGATCTGTGTCCGCTGCGTTTCGGAAGTGTAGGTGCGGTAGAAGGGGCTCTGGCAGTTGATTTCGCCGAGAACAGCGGCAGTCAGGCTGTTGTTGAGGAACGTGTTGTGGAAACGCAGGGAAGTGTCCTGGAGCTGCTTCATGAGGATGATGACGCGGTTCGGGGACGAAAGCGTTCCCTGGCGCGGGATGCATAACGTTTCGGGGTAGTTGGATGGAAGCTGGGCGGGAGCGAGGTCCTCAAGGCGGTAGGAGGATGGCGGTGCAGCATGAAACTCATCCAGAACCGATCCGGCGGTCGGGTCAGAAGGAGCGATGATCGGTGCGGAGGGGATACCAGGGATAAAATGGAGCCAGTAGAAAGCGCAGCTTCCTTTTTTCGAGCCGTGCTGATGGACGGTCGGAGGCAAAAGAAGATATTCGCCAGGATGGACTTCGTAAGAGCGGCGTTCGTCCGCGATAAAAAGCGTTCCTTCTGTCACAACCATCAGTTCAAAATTGACGAGATTCCGTGTCAGGTGCATCCACTCCGGGGACGGGGACTGGAATTTGCCGCAGAGGTCGTAGGTAAAACAGGCGGCATCTGGAAATAAAACAGAGATCATATGACTTTTTCAAACCTTTTCAAACATTCTTGTATTTTAAACGGCGGTCCGTTTTGCTAAAATAAAACTATAGAAAAACAGGAAAACAGCCGTCAAAAGAAGTGTAACGCTTCCCATATCTGAAAGCAAGGAAAATATCTTTTTCAAACCAGGAGGCGGCGGAAGAAAATGAAAAAGGAGACCGAAAAAATGGATCAGAAAAACTTCAGCAAACCATTATCCCTGGCAAAGGTCCAGGTTAGCGATGCATTCTGGAAAAAAGAGATGGAGCTTGTCCGCACCGAAGTAATTCCGTATCAGTGGAATGCCTTAAATGACAATGTTCCGGGAGCAGCACCGAGCTTCTGTATGCGGAACTACCGCCGCGCTGGTGAAGTTGAAAAAGAGCGGAAAGCAAAAGGAGACAAATTTGTTCAGATTAAATATCCGCTGGATACTTTTGAGACACTGCCGAAGGATGGCAAAATGGACGGAAGATTTTATGGCTTCCTGTTCCAGGATACCGATTTTACCAAATGGGTGGAGGCAGTTGCGTACTCCCTGACACAGCATCCCGATCCGGAGCTGGAAAAAACGGCAGATGAAGCAATTGAAGCTGTCTGCGCAGCACAGAGAGAAGACGGATACCTCGATACCTACTATCTGATCAACGATCAGGATATGATTTTTACAAACCTTAAGGACAACCATGAGCTGTACTGCTTCGGTCATCTGACGGAAGGCGCCGTAGCCTATTATCAGGCGACCGGAAAAGACCGTCTCTTAAAAGCAGCAGAGCGTTTCGCGGACTTTATTGCCAGCAAACTCGGTCACGGCGAGGGTAAAAAAGCAGGTTATCCTGGTCACGAAATTGCAGAGATGGCTCTGATGCGTCTCTATGATCTGACCGGCGAGCAGAAGTATCTCGATCTTGCAAAATACTTCATCGATGAACGCGGAACAAAACCATACTATTACGATATCGAGCGCGGTCTGACCTGCCCGGAGGGCGAGGAACGATATAGCTACAATCAGGCAAACCGCCCGGTGCGTCAGCAGGATGAGGTGCAGGGGCACTCCGTACGCGCCGTATATCTCTATTCAGGCATGGCGGATGTGGCAAGGGCAACGCAGGATGAGAGCCTGCTGAAAGCCTGTGAAACTCTCTGGAACAACATGGTGCATCAGAAAATGTACGTCACCGGCGGAATCGGTGCCACTCATATAGGAGAGGCATTCTCTTTCAACTATGACCTGCCAAACGATACCGCTTACGCAGAGACCTGTGCATCCATCGGTCTTGTGTTCTTTGCTCGCCGCATGTTGGAGATTCAGGCAAAAGCAGAGTACGCGGATGTGATGGAATTAGCCCTCTACAATGGCGTTCTCTCCGGAATGGCGCTCGACGGAAAGAGCTTCTTCTATGTCAATCCGCTGGAGGTACTGCCGGAGGCATGTCACAAGGATGAGCGGAAATTCCATGTAAAACCGATCCGTCAGAAATGGTTCGGCTGTGCCTGCTGCCCTCCGAACCTGGCAAGAACGGTAAGCTCAGTTGCATCTTACGCATACACGGAAAACGACACAACCCTGTTTGTCCACTTGTACATGGGTGGAACAGTGGAAGGAGAAAAAGTAAAAGCATCCATCACTTCCGAATTCCCGTGGGACGGCCATGTTTCCGTGAACTGCGAGAGCGATACCAAAGAGCCGTACACCTTTGCATTCCGCATCCCGGGATGGTGTGCTTCTTATGAAAAAGAGATTCCAAAAGGCGCAGAAGTGGAAGAAAAAGACGGGTATCTGTATGTGACAAAAGTATGGGCGAAGGGTGAGACGATCCGCCTGAACTTCCCGATGGAAATCCAGTTTTTGGCATCCAATCCGCTTGTACGCGAGGACGCCGGCCGTGTTGCCGTAAAACGAGGACCGGTTGTTTACTGTATGGAAGAAGCAGACAACGGAAAGAATCTGCATTTGACAAAACTCTGTGTGAATGGTGAAAAAACCGCAGAAGCAGCCGATGAGCTGGGCGAGCACTTTGTGCGCGTAACGGCCGAGGGACGTCGCATGAAGCTGGGCGATGCGGAAAAACAGCCGTTGTATCATCTGTATCAGAAAGAGGAAGAGGAAAAGACGAAACTGAAGCTGATTCCATATTATATGTGGAACAACCGAGGTGAGGGCGAAATGCAGGTATGGATCCGCGCATGTGAATGATTTTATTAAAGAAGAAATAAAAAACTCCGGAAAAGGGATGGCTCCTGATGCAGCCTCCCCTTTTTTCCGGAGTTCTTGTTATGCCAAAATATGAGAATCCTGCAAAAAAGAAAGTGAATTTTTTGCAGGATTCTTTGTGCTATTGGTACAGATTATTTTCTGCTTCTCATAGAAAGACTGCCGAAAGCAGAAGAAACGGCGGGCAGAATCACGAGGACGACCGCAAGGACAATCATTCGATCCACAAAGTCTGTCATGGCCTGTACAACGCAGACAGAGAGAGTCAGATTCATACCGAGGCTGTGAAGCAGCTGCACCAGCACAGTGGAGCCGGAGGAAGTAATTCCACCGAAAACAACCGCGGTGATTGTGGAACTTACCACAGTACCCGGAAGTGAGATCACAAGCGCTGCCGGAAACAGCTTCCAGCCCATGGAGCGGAGGGAAAGACTCTCGCTGCGGGATCCTGCCGTATGGGACGGGCGGAGTCTGCGGAATACAAGGCCGGCAACGAGACCGATGACAAGCTGCACCGGAATATAGTAAAACGCATAGACATCACTCGTCATGCCGGAAATGAGTCCGGAGATCAGTCCCGGAACGAGGCCAGCAGCAGGTCCGAACAGAGCGGCTGCCAGAACTGTTCCGATGGAGTCCAGATAAACCGGAAGACGCAGCAGCAGAGCAATGGTACCGCCGAGAATATTGATGACACCGCAGAGCGCGAGTGTCGTGAGCTTTAACGTACGGTTAGTATTCATCATGCCTCGCCTCCCTTCTGAAACATCGTCTCATGTGGGAAGACCGGCGGTGCGGTGAGAATCTGGTCGAGAACCGGTGCGGATTCCTCCTGCGGCACGCCGAGAACGCGCTCAAAGAACATCAGGAAGAAACGGCGCACATCGACCTGCGTCAGAATGTGGCTGTTCGGTGCTTTCTGATAAAAATTCATGGCATCCACAACCGTCTGTCCGATGCAGAGGCCTCCGGTTTCTACCTGCGTATACGCATCAAAACCGCTGCAGAGCGACGGATCCACAAGATAAGCGGCCGCGAGCGGATCGTTGATCACGCATCCGATGACCTTTTCCTGTTTCCAGTGGAAATCAAAGTAGAAGCGCGTCAGCTCCTCAATGCGGGTTCCGACTCCTGGATTTACGCATTTCATATATTCCACAAGATTCGGCGTCAGGACAATTTTTCGTGTGACATCCAGCCCGATCATATGAAGCTTTTTGCCTGCAAGCTGCGGCAGCTCGGAAAACGCGCGGAATACTTCGGCTGCGGCATCCGGGTCGCACCAGTAATTGTACTCGGCAACCGGGGAGCAGTTTCCATGGCTCTTATAGCTTCCGCCCATGGAGACAAGAGCCGTCAGGTTTGTCAGGCACTCCGGTGCGCGGGAGATGACTTTTGCAAGGTTCGTCATCGGTCCGAGGGCAAGAATGGTAACATCAGGGGTTGTTTTTAAGGTTTCGATCAGGAAAGAAACAGCGTCCTTGTTTGGCGTAAGGCCTTCGGCATCCGGCCAGCCCGATTCGCCGAGACCGTCCATGCCGTGGGTGTCCATCGCGTCCACGTAGTCGCGGACCAGAGGCGTCTCCTCGCCGACATAAACCGGGACATCTGGTTTTCCAATCATAGAAAGAATTTTGAGGGCATTTTTAGCGCCCATAGAAGCGGGTACATTTCCGCTGACTGTGGTGATGCCGACAAGATCCAGCTCTTTCGAAGCCGCGGCAAGCATCAGGGCGAGAGAATCGTCGATGCCCGGATCACAGTCGATGATCAGTTTTCTTGCATTCATTTTCCAATCTCCTTTGATGAAAATTTTGAGATACTTGGTTTTTTATACTGGGAAGTTCACGAACCAGTCCGGACACCCGCAAAAAGACGGGAAAATCCGATTGCATAAATGCACGGGAAAGAGTATAGCACAGATAAAAAAAAAAATCTAGTAAAACAAACCTTGCCTGTTTTGAAAAAATCGGTTATGGTATAGAAAAGCATACAGCAAATGAGAACATGGGAGAAAAGAAAATGGCAGATGGATTTTTAGCACCAACTGGGAAATTCTATCCCAAAACAGAAAATTTTCATGCGCAGACCGCGCGGGCGATTTTAGGTTCGGACGGCCAGACGGACGAGCCGATCCAGGAGCTTTTGCGCCGCGGTTATATTTTATTTGTAGGATTCCACAAACCAGGCGAACCGGAAAATCTCCATGCCGATATGGATTACGTCCTCGGCGGACCGGGGTATCCGGCGACCGAAGGGCAGAAGGCCTGGATTGCAGAACATACAGAAGAGCTGTCGAGAAAGCAGCAGTTTGACATCAACAACGACGAGACAACCTTTGAGAACTTTTACATCAGCAATGTCCGCATGTTTCCCTGGTGCAAAGGGTGTGCCGAAGAGAAAGCGCGTGACCTCTGGGGCAATGCACAGAGCGAGGAAAAGCCGAAGCGGTGTGATGCGTGTCCGGCCTTCAGGAACCGTCCGCTTTAACGAAAAACAGAAAATGTCAGAAAATAATCTGGTGAGATTATAATAGGAAGAAAAAATACTTTTGCACAGTAATGCATCAATGGGGGAAATCCGCAGAAGCCGCGTAAATACGCGATTTTTTGCGAATTTCCCCCTTGACTTTTGAAAGGACAGACGCTATAATAAACGAGCGTGCGTAAAAGACTGTTTTTTGTGCGCGCAAAAGCTGCAAAGCAATTATGTTGAACTAAAGCAGCCGTATGAAACCCCGTGGGACACACGGAGAAATCTATCAGGAGGTGAAATGGAATGCCAACATTCAACCAGTTAGTAAGAAAAGGCCGTGAGACTTCCGTAAAGAAATCTACCGCGCCGGCACTGCAGAAAAGCTACAATTCTCTGAGAAAGAAATCCACAGATATGTCTTCTCCTCAGAAGAGAGGTGTGTGCACAGCTGTTAAAACTGCTACACCGAAAAAACCTAACTCAGCTCTTCGTAAAATCGCCAGAGTTCGTCTTTCCAACGGAATCGAAGTAACAAGTTACATCCCAGGAGAAGGTCACAACCTTCAGGAGCACAGCGTTGTTCTGATCCGTGGAGGAAGAGTTAAGGACCTGCCAGGTACCAGATACCACATCATCCGTGGTACACTTGATACTGCAGGTGTTGCTAACAGAAAACAGGCCCGTTCTAAATACGGTGCTAAGAGACCGAAAAAGAAATAATTAAGTAAAACGAGTTCGAGATATATCTAGTATCACAAAAAAGCGAAATGTTGTGCGTTATTCCATAAATCCCCACGGCTGCGGATTTATAGAGAATTTACACGCGCGGACATACTGCAAATAAGTGTGAGTACCGATGATTTAATCGAATGATGGTTAAGGAGGGAAGTAACGTGCCACGTAAAGGACATACTCAGAAAAGAGATGTTTTAGCAGATCCGTTATACAATAACAAAGTGGTAACCAAGCTGATCAACAACATCATGCTGGATGGTAAGAGAGGCGTTGCCCAGAAAATCGTATACGGCGCATTTGCTAAAGTAGAAGAAAAAGCTGGAAAACCAGCAATCGAAGTATTTGAAGAAGCAATGAACAATATCATGCCGGTTCTTGAAGTAAAAGCAAGACGTATCGGTGGTGCTACTTATCAGGTACCGATCGAGGTAAGACCGGACAGACGTCAGGCTCTTGGCCTTCGTTGGCTGACCGCTTATTCTCGCAAGAGAGGCGAGCGTACCATGGAAGACAGACTGGCAAACGAGATTCTGGATGCATCTAACAACACAGGTGCTTCTGTGAAGAAGAAAGAAGAAGTTCATAAGATGGCAGAGGCTAACAAGGCATTTGCTCACTACAGATTCTAAGAGGAGGAAAATCCGTTGGCTGGAAGAGAATATCCATTAGAGAGAACCAGAAACATTGGTATTATGGCTCACATCGATGCAGGTAAAACAACCCTGACCGAGCGTATCCTGTACTATACCGGTGTTAACTACAAGATTGGTGATACTCACGAAGGAACTGCTACCATGGACTGGATGGAACAGGAGCAGGAGCGTGGTATCACAATTACTTCAGCTGCTACAACCTGCCACTGGACTCTGGAAGAGAACTGCAAGCCGAAACCGGGCGCTCTTGAGCACCGTATCAACATCATTGATACCCCAGGCCACGTTGACTTTACCGTAGAGGTAGAGCGTTCTCTTCGTGTACTGGACGGCGCTGTCGGCGTGTTCTGTGCAAAAGGTGGTGTAGAGCCTCAGTCTGAGAACGTATGGCGTCAGGCTGATACCTACAACGTACCGCGTATGGCATTCATCAACAAGATGGACATCCTTGGCGCTGACTTCTACAACGCTGTAGATCAGATCAAGACCAGACTTGGTAAAAATGCTATCTGCCTTCAGCTTCCAATTGGTAAGGAAGATGAGTTCAAGGGAATTATCGATCTGTTCGAGATGAAAGCTTACATCTACAACGACGATAAGGGCGATGATATCTCCATCGTTGATATCCCGGAAGATATGAAAGACGACGCTGAGCTGTATCACACCGAGCTGGTAGAGAAAATCTGCGAGCTGGATGATGAGCTGATGATGCGTTATCTGGATGATGATATCCCGTCTGTAGACGAGATGAAAGCAGTTCTGCGTAAAGCTACCTGCGAGTGTACAGCTGTACCGGTATGCTGCGGTTCTGCATACAGAAACAAAGGTGTTCAGAAACTTCTGGATGCGATCCTTGAGTACATGCCGGCTCCGACCGATATCCCGCCAATCGAGGGTACCGATCTGGACGGAAACCCGATCGTAAGACATTCTTCCGATGAGGAGCCGTTCTCCGCACTGGCATTCAAGATTATGACAGACCCATTCGTTGGTAAACTGGCATATTTCCGTGTGTATTCAGGAACCATGAACTCCGGTTCTTACGTACTGAATGCAACAAAAGATAAAAAAGAGCGTGTTGGACGTATCCTTCAGATGCATGCAAACAAACGTATGGAGCTGGACAAAGTTTACTCCGGTGACATCGCAGCTGCAATCGGATTCAAGTTCACCACCACAGGTGATACCATCTGCGACGAGCAGCATCCGGTAATCCTTGAGTCTATGGAGTTCCCGGAGCCGGTTATCGAGCTGGCTATCGAGCCTAAGACAAAAGCAGGCCAGGGCAAACTGGGCGAGTCCCTTGCAAAACTGGCTGAGGAGGATCCGACCTTCCGTGCACACACCAATCAGGAAACTGGTCAGACCATTATCGCTGGTATGGGTGAGCTGCATCTGGAAATCATCGTTGACCGTCTGCTTCGTGAATTCAAAGTAGAGGCTAACGTAGGTGCTCCTCAGGTTGCATACAAAGAGACTATTACTAAGGCCGTAGACATCGACAGCAAATATGCTAAACAGTCTGGTGGTCGTGGACAGTATGGTCACTGTAAAGTTAAATTCGAGCCTATGGATGCCAACGGAGAAGAACTGTACAAGTTCGAATCCACAGTTGTTGGTGGTGCTATTCCGAAGGAATACATTCCGGCAGTCGGCGAAGGTATCGAAGAAGCTATGAAAGCTGGTATCCTTGGCGGATTCCCTGTAGTCGGTGTATATGCTAACGTATACGATGGTTCCTACCATGAAGTCGACTCCTCTGAAATGGCATTCCACATTGCAGGTTCTCTTGCATTCAAGGATGCTATGCAGAAAGCAGCTCCTGTACTTCTTGAGCCGATCATGAAGGTAGAGGTTACAACACCTGAAGATTACATGGGTGATGTAATCGGTGATATCAACTCCCGTCGTGGACGTATCGAAGGTATGGACGATATCGGTGGTGGAAAGATTGTTCGCGCATTTGTTCCACTTGCTGAGATGTTCGGTTATTCAACAGAACTTCGTTCTACTACTCAGGGACGTGGTAACTACTCCATGTTCTTCGAGAAATATGCACAGGCTCCAAAGAATGTTCAGGATAAAGTTCTCGCACAGAGAAATGACTAATAAATTTGTCGATATATTTTAACGATTGGGTGTTGCTTTTTTGAGAGAAATCCCCTATAATGTATGTATATTGGCACGTAAAGCAAAATTTCTAAAACAAAAATAAAAAAATGTTAGGAGGACGTTTAGAAATGGCTAAGGAAAAATATGTAAGAACGAAACCACATTGTAACATTGGTACAATTGGACACGTAGATCACGGTAAAACAACATTGACAGCTGCTATTACAAAAGTATTGGCTGCAAGAGTTGCAGGTAATGAGGCAACTGACTTTGAAAATATCGATAAAGCTCCAGAAGAAAGAGAGCGTGGTATCACAATCTCTACTGCACACGTTGAGTATGAGACAGAGAAGAGACATTACGCACACGTTGACTGCCCAGGACATGCTGACTACGTTAAGAACATGATCACCGGTGCTGCACAGATGGATGGTGCTA
>ENA-ORTS01000545-ORTS01000545.1-human-gut-metagenome-genome-assembly--contig:-NODE-545-length-30371-cov-3.288692_pt1 | contig 30371 bp, 20 predicted proteins | sample MGYA00241911_ERZ509186 | MGnify/ENA primary metagenome ERZ509186 (study PRJEB26280, sample SAMEA2338852) | human gut metagenome | biome: human gut; feature: human-associated habitat; material: faeces...
CTTGCTGTTACTTATCCGGAAATCGCTAAGATGCAGACAACAGCAGTTATCCGCGCAGCAATCGAAGTTAAGAAAGCTCATCCGGACTGGACAATCAAACCGGAAATCATGATCCCACTTGTTGGCGATGTAAAAGAGCTTAAATATGTTAAGAAATTCGTAGTTGAGACAGCTGATGCTGAGATCAAAGCCGCTGGTTCTGACCTTCAGTATGAAGTTGGTACAATGATCGAGATCCCGAGAGCAGCTCTTACAGCTGATGAGATCGCTAAAGAAGCAGACTTCTTCTGCTTCGGTACAAACGACCTTACTCAGATGACATATGGCTTCTCCCGTGATGATGCAGGTAAATTCCTCAACGCATACTATGACGCTAAGATCTTCGAGAACGATCCATTTGCAAAACTGGATCAGGTTGGCGTTGGCAAGCTGATGAAGATGGCTATCGAACTCGGCAAACCGGTTAACCCGAACCTTCACGTAGGTATCTGCGGCGAGCATGGTGGAGATCCGTCTTCTGTAGAATTCTGCCACAAGATCGGTCTTAACTATGTATCCTGCTCACCATTCCGTGTACCGATCGCTCGTCTTGCAGCAGCACAGGCAGCTATTAACGAAGGTAGGAAATAATTCTTTCACAAAAATGTATGAATATGTTATAAATTTAGCAGATGCAAAATCCTATTTATATACGTATTCAACAAAACATAGGATTTTCCGATGGGAAGATATCAATGTAAGCATTTTTATGTGAAGTATTCCATAGATACTATGAACAAAACGTAGTACCTTATATGTCCAAACAGAGAAAATGCCCCACTTGTGAGAAATCGCATTGTGGGGCTATTTTTGTATATAAGCAAAATTATGAATTATAACTAATAATTTACAATAAATATCTGATATCAATTACATATAGAATAAATATAAAAGTTGTGATAAAATAATAATATTACTAATAGTGGAGGGAAAAATAATGAAAAAGAGAATATTTTTTATAATTATGACAACATTGGTAATAAATAGTATAAGTACATCGGCATACGGAGTAACTGGCAGTATTAGTGTTAATGCAATTGAAAAATCACAACATGAAAATACGCAAGAAGTTGATATTAACAACGGTAATGATATTATGTCAGAGGAAAACGAAAAAGACGATAGTATTCCAAATGAATTTACAGAGTACACTAAGTTTATAGGGAAAGATATTTCAATATTAAATGTTGATACAAGTCAATGGGATTACTATGATTATTCACATGATTTATGGGATGGATCATTTTACGGTCATGCAGGCACAATTTCTGTCCGATTAGGATGGGACAAAAAAACAATAGTTGAATTTTATCTTACATTAAATGACGATAACAAAATATCTGATAGCGAAATGCCTGAATTAAATAACAAACTCAAAAAACAATTTGGGGAAAATGTTGAAGAAAGAGATATATCTTACAACTTTTCTGGCAAAGGCGATTTTGAATTTCAATTGCCTAAAACACTAAAACAAGAAAGTATATGTTCGGTTAGCTGGAATTTTGATAATATGGTTTCTTTTATGGACAAAAAGCCACAAAAAGAAACTGCTCCATCATCAAAAGAAACGGAAATTATTGTTAAAAAAGATCCGATAATAGGTATGACCACTGATGAAGTGCGAAACTCCACATGGGGCAATCCATCAGATATCAATAAAACAACGACCAAATATGGCGTATCAGAACAATGGGTATATAAGTTTTGGGATAAACACAGATACATTTATATCGAAGATGGAATTGTAACAGCCATTCAAGAATAGAAAAAATATAATATCAAGAAATTATTTTTCGATTATTATATGAGCTTTCATTAGATTTTAAAAATCAATAGTTTCGTTTAATGCGTAAAAAAATAAAGGGCAACAAGTTAATACTTGCGCCCTTTAAATTTATTTATACCTCATATCCCATATCTTCAAGATATTTTCTAACTTTATCTTTCAGTTTATTAGGTACATCATCAATAGTAATTTTTTCCAAAATAATTTCGCTTGCATAAAGTCTTACTAACATAGCAGCTTCCTCCTTAAAAAATACATCCAACAAGAAAAATAAAAATGCTTTACGAATTTTCATCGTTCTGCCTTTTCTAATTCTTTCTTTACTTCATTTTGCAGTTTCTTTGGGACATCCCCAAGTGTTATATCTCCGGCAAGAATTTTGTCGAGATACAATTTTACAATCATCCTCATATTTTTTACCTCCTGTTATTATGCAAACACCACATCAGCGATTTCCATAATGCACCCTTTTAACATTTCATTGTCTTCGGTGAGTGTGGCGTTTTTCTTCAACAAATATTCGATTTTTTCTTTGTCGCTCAGTTCCTGTGGTAATTCTTCATCCTTTTTTGCATATTCAATCCAGTCAGAAAGATTATTACTGATTTCCTCTTTTAATCCACTTCTGTATGATAATTCAAATCTGTATGAATCATACTCATAAATAGTCATTGTGGCAGAATTATCGGTATTATCCATTTGAATATTTTCGCGTTCAACTTCCTGAATGTTTGTATTGAGAATTACTTCGCACATTCCTGTTCCAGTTCTTTCGATTACAACCTCTTCCGGTCTGATATTGCTTTCCGTTCTCATTATTCCTAATAACTCCTTTTAAAATGTTTAGATCCACGTCTTTTATATATTTGTTATAAAAATGAAATGAATCTGTATGTTTAATAGCTCCCATATATGAAAGGCAACCAGCACACAACCTTGAGCTTAATTGTTCTTTGTTTTGTATGTGTTTGCGCGCCTTTTTAAATTTTCTTCGGATTCGTAAAGATGTAGCTCTACGAATTTCCGTGTGATCTCTATAGAATTTATATCCCATAAAATCAACAAATCTGCCTTTATGTATGGTTTTACCCATTCTTGCAGATTCCTTCTTGTCAATATAATCAACTCTAAATACTTGCCAATTATCTTTTATTACCAATCCAAAAGAAGAGCAATATTCGTCAAGCTCCCTTTTGATTTTATGTAATTTCTTTTTGTTGTTTCCAAATATACACCCATCATCCATGTAGAAAATACAATGCTCTACATTCAACGTTTCTTTTAAGTAGTGGCAGATATAACTTATTACAAAGTTACATAACCATTGAGATGTAACACTGCCGATAGGAAGCCCATCATCATATGAATATAATATAGTTTCCGCAAGCCATAAAACATTCTTATCACGAATCTTGTTTCTCAATAGCTTCATTACAATGTCCGGTTGTATGTGCTGATAACACTTCTTAAAGTCAATTTTTAAGCAATACTTCGTATTTTTCTTATCATTTTGTAACCATCGTTCAACAAACTTTTTCCCATATGTGCCGCCACGCTTCGGAATACTGGCACACTGATGAACATAAATTTGTTTCATAAAAATATCTTGACATGCTAATACAAACAGCCAATGATATATTTGTGAATGCACACTTGTAGAGGCTATTTGCCGAATTTTCCGTGTATTCGCATCTACTCTTTCTGAAACTTTATATACATCAGGTTCGCGATTCATTTGAATTACTGTTTGTTGAATAGATTTTGCAAGATAAACACATTTTTCATCTATTGTATCACCACAACATTTTCTTAAAATACGACGAGTTTCAGTTCTATGCCATTTACCTTTAAATGCCATGTAAATAGCTTGTATAATCAAATGTATATCGGTTATATCTTTTGTTCGATATGTCCTCATACATATTATTTTCTTTCTCTTGTCTGAAAGGAATTGTGATATAAATATCTTACTAACCTCTCCTGCATCGACAATTTTTACCAAGCGGTAAGGCAAGCCTACTCAAAGGTAGGTAGATTGTGTACATAATTATCAAAATATTATGAGAAATACGCGCCCCGATATTAAACCAGGCATTACCAATGTCGTTGTAGCAATACCAATACACCAGACCATCGTTCGTACCGTTATTCAGATTACCGCCAACGTAAGCAACACGCAAGCCGCCGAATACACAAAATCCCCATTTATAAATACCATTGATTATGCTATAATTTTTGCCAAAACTTAACAGTTTATGGCAAATCAATTAACTCCTAATCAAATCCAAATGCAGATAGAACACCAGTTACTTTTTATTGTGTTCGGTATGAATAGGAGAATATCACCGTTTGTCGCAACAAAACATTACGTTATGCAATATTCAAACATTCTAAATACCTAATCACACGATTAAAATTCTGGATAAAAAAGACAAAGAAAAAGAAATTTTCTCCTTTGTAAAATATTTGTTTAAAATTTAAAAGAGTGATAGTAAAGGTAAAACCAATACTATCACCAAAAATCAGTCAGTTGCGACTCCTTATATAAAGTGGGGGTTGACCACCCCCATTCCCCCGTTTAGGCAGTATAAGAGAGACGCGCCCCGATAGGAAACCAGGCAACACCAACGTCGTAGTAGCAAAACCAAAACACCAGACCAGCGTACGCACCGTTAGCCAGAGCACCGCCAACGCAAGCAACACGCAAGCCGCCATTCTGCCAATAGTAATCACAGAAGTATGTAGTGTTTGAACCACCAACAACAAAAGGTAAACGTACATATGGATGTGCTTTATCCCATCCTAATTCCTTAGTCCATCCGTCAGTAGCAGCATTAACATATCCAACTTTTTCATAATCGGATGTTATAGAATCTGCGAATTTGGTAGGATCTTTGCAAACATATGCTTGATGATCCTGAATTAATACGTCAGCTATAATAGCCCACTGATTTCCCCAAAGATCTTCCACATATCTATAACGCATCTGATATCTGCCAGATGAATTTGATACAGAGCTACCAGATGGGGTAAGCACTTTGTCAGTACCACCGGAGAACCAGCATCTTGAAGAGATAAAGTTTCCGACAGCAACATTTACAGCAGCACCATCAAATACAATAGCCTTATTAGAAGCATCATGTGTCTCGATTGCAGTAATTCTTCTGTTGTTCGCAATTTCAGAACCATTCTTTGTAGAACCAATTACAATAGTTTGACCAACGACATAGTTCCCGGCAACTGAATTTGAGCAAATAAATTTGTTTCCATTAGTAGTTGCAACTGTGGCGAGATCATCCGCATTGTATCTCATATTTGCAGCACCATACATAATATCCTGTGAGTTACGTGTTGCAAATTCTACGTAAAACAGAAGTTCATTAATCTGTCTGTCTTTAGTAGTTTCAATATGGAAATTAGTTCCGAGTTTTCTTGCAAGTGTTTTATATCCAGAATATGAAAGAGATAACATTACATCTTTTCCGGAAACAGAAACTGGATTTCCAGAAGAATCTCTACTAATTCTGTAACATGGATAGTAATATGTTTGCATGATTGATTTATCAATATTAATAAATCTTTCTGGAATTTCATATCCGTCTAAGTGTTGATCTGAAATCCATATCTCATAATAAGTGTCTGTAAACACATATTTGTAATAGAATAAATGTCTTTCAGCATATACACTTCCATTTGAGCCATCAACAGCGAAATTAGGCTCTCCTTCAACTGCAGTTATAATAAAATCTTTTCCGTCCCAGTGACCATTTACTCTACGAGATTTCCAAGGCATGAGATAGTCGAAATCATTATAAGCAGTTGCAGAATCAGTCCCAACATTTGCAACCAGTCCAACGGCATCACCAAGACGTTCACCTTTTGGGTTAGAACCGACACTATAAAGTGGAAAACGTACTCCCCATTCTTTTGGACGGTTAGTATTGAGTACCTTTAACATAGACTCAATTTTGTTTGAACTATATGTAGTGCCAGCACCAGCCTTGCTATCGTTAATACCAATTTTCTCAGCAGTGACAGCTTCCGCAGCAGCGGCGGCATTATTAGCCCTTGTCGTAGCGTTCTCAGCATTGGTTGATAAAAGTTGGATTTTATCTACTAAACCATCTGAAATCTCTTTTGTTTTTTCATATTCTGATACACATTTTGCTAATTCCGCTTTGGCAAGTGTTACCTGTTCAGATGCACTTGAAGAACTTGTACTAGCAGAAGCATTAAGTTCTTCTAATGTTTTTAACTTAAACACATATCCAAGTTTATTCCAGGGAGTTACCCCATCACCTAATTTCATATTAATATATCCATCGGTTGTTCTTTCAAGCGCAGGCTCATTAAGTGCAAGAATACGGTTACTACTTTCCCAATTGGCAGTAGTATCAGTCTTTAAAGTAATTGTAGATGTAGCCATAATCTACCGTTCCTCCTAATTTTTAATCTAAAGAACTGCCACCAGAAAAAGACAATAAATCTTCACTTGTGGCAGTGCCTCCATCAATAATTGTTAAAGTTTCTATAGTTGTTGCGTTTCCAGCTTGAATATAGATATTATATCCAGCTAATATTTCAGCAATTTTTTCATCTGGTACTTCTGATGATATATGATATCCACCACCAAAAATTCCACCAGATCCAAATATGCTGCAATCTAAAATGTTCATGTAATCACCGCCTTAGAACATATAGACAATATTGGCATCAACACTTGTTTTAAAAATTAATTCATATACATCAACCAATCCATAACCAAGTTCAAAAATCCCCGTTGATGGCATTACAAAATTCTCACCATTAATTGAGAACTCAGTTGCTTCCGGAGCTTGAATCGCCAATTTTTTTATTTCATCGAAATTTAATGTTGGATGCTTTTTCTTTTGTTCAGCTTTAAACTGTTCTACAAGATTTTTGTCAGCATCAACAGTTCCGACAAAAGAACTTAAAGAGACAAGTCCCATATCAATACCTCCTGTTAATCATCTATTGTTGTAGAATCACCAGATTCATATTTATAAGAATCAATGGTAAAAGCATTCCCGCCCATAATATTTTGCACATCAAAACTGTGAGCATCGCCTGCAGATACATTTAATGAAAGACCAATTTTTGCATTTTGGATTTCTTCAAGATATCTTTTAATTTCATTCAACATATTTTGTGTTTCAGAAATCAAATAGTTCTTAACCATTTCATCAATTTCACCTTTTGTTTCATTGATTGCGTTTTGAACAGCTATAATATCTTTTTCTATTTGTACGACATTTGCTTCAGAAGCTGAAACTTTTTGATAAGATGACTCCAAAGCATCTACAGTATTTTTAACTTTTTCAAGAGCATCAAGGCATTTTTGAATTGTCTCAGCAGAAGTTGTCTGTCTAGTTGATTCATTGCTCTGTCTTGTATTTTCATTGCTAACTCTTGTTTTTTCTGCTGCTATACGTTTGTTTTCGCTATCATTTCTGACAGATTCGTTTGAACTTCGATTATTTTCAGCAGAAATACGTTCATTCTCACTTGACTTTCTAGCATTTTCATTTTCGATGCGCACAGACTCATTTGAAGATCGTGTCTCTTCTGATTTTTTTCGTGCATCTTCGTTTGATTTTCTGGCACTCTCATTTGTGTTTCTTTCTTTTTCAGTAGCAACACGGTTATCCTCATTTGAAACTCTTGTTTTTTCTGCAGTTGATCGAGAGTTTTCAGCGGTCACTCTGGCAGTTTCATTTTTTTCTCTTGTACTCTCAGATGCGATGCGTTTATTTTCGCTATTTACTCTTGTGGATTCATTATTCTGTCTAACTGCTTCGTTAGTTGTAACAGTAGAATCTAATGATTTTACTTGAGCAATCAGTTCTGATAAAGTAACAACTTCAACATTATCTGAATAGAAATAGTCATTCGGTTGCGGTTTAGGGCGTACAGGAATTTTTGTTATTTCTACTGATCTGTTGTTTGAGTAAAAATAAACAACAATTGTCTCAGCCTCTTTTAATAAAATATTTGGTATCTTTACATTGATAACTCCATCATTTAAGGTTGACTGTACACCCAAAGCTTTATCACTATTTTTATTACAAAAGTGTACTATGGGGGCGGTATTTGTGCTTATATTTACGCCCTCAAATGAAACTGTTTGGTCTACATCCCATTGCACTAAATATGTGATTTGTGTTCCAAAACTGTCATACATTATTGCGTCTAGCATTCAAACACCTCCTTCAATATTTAAGCATTATATCCCAAAACATCTTCAACAAATGTGTGATCCCTCATATGTTCTTCATAAGATTCTGTGATAATACGATACGCAATATCAACCTCACCATTTGTCAATTTGTTTTGTGCAATAATATCTTCGTATTCCTTGTATAAACGGAATATACGATTGAACTGTTCCTTTGTTACCTTGCTATCACGGTCAATTACTTTTGATGCAAACGAAATAATTGTACTTCTTTTACTTTCAATTAGCAGAGTGAGAGTATCTTCATTATTTCTATCAAGTTTTTTATTTAACTCTTTAATGCATCTATCATTTTCTTCCAAACACCTATTAACTTTTTCAATCCATTCATCACGTTTACAAATATTATCAGAACTGTAATGCTGGTTAAAATTATCAAGTGTTTGCTTTACATTTTCTAGTGCCGATGGCATCTGATGTAAAACTTCACGTTCTCTTTTTTTACGTGAAAAATATGCTTTTATGTTAAGATACTCTGGAACAACTTTTCCTTTCATATCAAGGAATCCACCAATAAGTTGCACGCAAAAAAACACAATCACCATAGCAAGTGCAACTTTCGTTGGAACATTCAAATATTCTAAATAATCTAACATTTATGTTTCCTCTTTTCCGTAGTGGGAGAGTAGATCTCCCAAACTACGTTATACTATTTTTACATATGTTCCATCAGCACACTTTCCACAGACAAAGCCGATTACATCTTTATTCTTTGTGGCAGCATTATTGATGGCAATTTTATACCATGTTTCACCGTTGACCTTATATGTAGCAAGAATGCTTACACGATTTGTCTTTTTTAATTTCGGGTAAGAAACAATAGTAGGGTATTTTTTACCTGTGGAAGAATCTATTCCATACCATGAACGTACATTTAATTCATTTGCTGTAACTTCTCCTACAACACTTTTAGTTGAATGAGTAGTAGCAGTGGAACTATTCTTCTTTTTGAGTAATGAGTTAATTTTTTTCTGAGTATTTTCACCAACAATCCCATCTGCAGTCAGTTTATATTTCGTCTGAAATTTGATAACAGCATTGTATGTGGCAGTGCCAAATTCACCATCAACAGTTAATTTAGCTTTAATTAAGGTATTCAGATTCTTTTGTAATGTTTTTACTGCTGAACCATTACTACCCATTTTTAATATACTTGAAGCAGAAATACTTGGTGTATCATTTCCTTCGTTTTTTATTTCTTGCACCTTAGAATAATCAGGAGTAATAAATTTTGTTCCTGGTAAGTTGCTGTTGAAATAAGTTTTCTTGCAAACTCCACCGCCATTTGCAATAATAGTTGATCCACCGCTTGTATTTCCTTCGACTGTCCAGAATTGATCTCCGGAAACTTTTATTACAATTCCAGTGTGTGTGAAAACGCCATTGTGTTTAAAAATTACAATGTCACCCACTTTTGGATTTGCATTTAAAGTAAATAAATCTGCCATAGTAGGGCAATATACATATGGATAATGTTTAAGCAATTTTTGAGCCATAGCTTTTCCAAATGCTATAACAAACACCCAAGTAACAAAACAAGCACACCAAGGCTGTCCCTGATATGCTGGATAAATGTCGCGCCAATATTTAGTATAATTATTACTTCCAGCATTCGCAGTTTTGTCATCAAGATTTGCATTTGTTGCTTTTTCTAAATAACCAACCTCTGCTAAAGCAATATTAATAACGGCGTTGATTGCTTTTGTTATCATATTAGTATTATTTCCTTTATCTGTAATATATTTTTTTAGAGACTCATAAACCATTTTCTGTCGTAATTTATAAGCTCCCACCTGATTTCCAGTGTCGGATTGACATGCCTTATAAACATTGTTTAACGTATATGGCTTTTGTGTCTTTGCAAGAATACGTTTGACTGCAGATAAACCGCCCTGATGTCTGAAATTTGCACACATCAAAAGTGCTTGTATATCTGCAACACCCAATGCAGAAACTTCATCTACATATGCTTGCATTTGTTCATCAATCAATAAATCCTGGCATTTTATACCTGTTGCAGAACCAATGATTTTTTGAATACATTTTGCCTTATCTGATCCTTTTTGAACTTTATATGTAGCCCAATTTTTTGTATCAAGGTCAATACCTATTCCGGCAGTATCTAATTTTTTGAATACTGTAGGATTTTTAGTACGGATCAGTTTTAATAATCGTTGAGCTTCCGTTGCATACCAAGCACCACCGCCAATGGTAATTGCATGTTCAATAGAAGAGTTTGCATAAGCTTCTGTGAAATCATCATAACGAACATTCCCGTATACTTGACCACCCGTTTCTACTGCATAAATAATCTTTCTGATTACTTCTTTTTGAGTAGCTGTAAGAATAACAGACATAAAAATACCTCCTATTCAAAAATAGGGCAGTGCGTCAAAAGCACTACCCATTTATTAATCAATTATTTTGTTACTGTTTCAGTTGTAGAAGTAGTAATATTACTCTGTTCCCAGATTTTACGCAACTCTGGTAATGCAGAATCAATCAGTTCATCAATATATTTTACAAGTTCTTCCTGGTTGACAACTTTCTGTAAAACAGGATATTCTTTGTAAATTTCTTCAATTACCTGTGAACGCTTAATACTTCCAGCCTTAGACCATTCTGCATAATCTTTTTCTGCTTCTGTGATTTTTTGCAGAATGATATTTTTCAATTGATCCTTTGCAATTGCAATTTTTTCATCATCTGATTTCTTAAAATAATCACTGGCTTTATTTTTAATAACTACACATAGACCTATGATTACAATAATAGAAGTCCAGTTGTCATTTATCAGATTTAAAAAATTTTTAATTCCGTCTAAAATATTCATAATAAAAATCTCCTTTTATCCAACTGCACCATCAGAATCTTCTTCTGAATCACAGGCAGAATTATCTTCTACGTTTCGCATTGCCATATCATAAACAATGCCACCAGAAGTATTTTCGGCTTTTGATTTGCTATAATATCCCCAAATAATCGGGGCTAAAGCGACAGGGATTCCAATAAGTGCATACATGGCACTTGCATCCGCCAATGTAATAATTGCATACTCACAGAAGAGTACAATTTGAAAACACATAATAATCATTCCAAGTAAAACAAACTTGGAGTATGACAGATTCAGTTTGTGCGGCTTTTTACGTTTATTGCGAATGTTGCGTATGTTTTGTCGCATTTTCGCTTGCTGATTTTTATGCCGTTCAATCTGTATCTTTTTCTGATATTCCCTCTGAGTCATTATTTTGTTTATCTTCCTTGCAGAACAAATTGGTCAACTGTAATAATTCTTTGACTGTTAATACATCATATTTTCCGTTAGGATCTTCATAGTTGAAATCTTTACTATCAATTTTGTAAATTTGTATTTCAACTTCAATGTTAAGAAGTTCCTGGATTTCTTCATCATATTCATTCATGTGTTTGTCATCTACTAATGGTACACCAATAGAAGTCATCATTAATTCATCATCAGATTTCTTTACAAAGAAATCCTTGTAACTTTCTAGTATTTTTTTTAGTGCATGTTCATAGTAATTATATTCTTTCTGGAAATTACTTGTGTTTCGCATAATTGCATAGCTGATTTTTTGTGGAAGTTTCTTTTCAGAAATACCATCTAAAAATTTTACAATGTTTACAATTTCAATATTCTTATACTTCATAATATTTCCTTTCTATAATAAAAGAGAGCCACGTTTTACGCGACTCCCTGTAATGAATTAATTATTTGCTTCAGTTTCTTGATTTCATTCTCAAGTTCATCAATGCGGAGATGTGCTTTTTGTGTCATATATGTGTTAAATGGTATAAATTCATTATACGATAAACCATATACATAACCACCTTCATACGATTGGGACTCATCGCAAGATACTATTGAGCAATTTGACGCATCAAGTCCAACTGTTTTTAATGATTCCTCTACTTCTTGTGCCACAAATCCAAAATGAATACCGCTATCTTCATCATGCAACACTTTATATTTCGTTGGCTTTAATGACATATACATATCGTAAAAATCATCATTCAATATGCATTTATCAATTTTGAATCGTCCATCCGATAATTGCTGCATACCATCTCTGGTGACAACTTTATACCAAGGATGTGTGCTTCCACCATTTCCACCTAAATATAATCTATACGTATCTCCGGCATTATTGGCTAACGTTGGACAAAATGCGTAATGATTGCTGTTACTTCCTACATAAAAATCTGCGGAATATCTTGAATTATATCCAATATTAAAAGTAGATCCAGATAAGTATAGTCCACTTCCGGCATAATAACTGCTACCGCCACCTCCGGCATTATTAATTGCTTCGGTAATTGCTTTTTGTGTCATAGTACCATCTGTGTAACTTCCAGTATAATTATACAAACACATAACACCATAGGTACTTGCATTTGCCAGATTGTAAGTTTTTCCTTGAGTGACACTTCTCCAACCTATATTTCCACTATTGTCAGCCACAAGATACTTATTTGCAGAAGTATAATTATCTAAATATGGTATATTTATAATAGTATCATTATTCCCAAGCTGGATGCTCTTTCCTCTGACAATGGTTTTATATGGATTGTCTCCAATAATAACTTGATTAGATTTATTACAATAAATTCCTGTTACTTCATAGCCATCTGTATTTAATAAATCCCATCCATTATTATTTTTCATATGAACTGTTCCGGTTACAGGGGATTTAACATAATCATTGTAATCTTTCGATGTACCAGTCATAGGGATATAATTTCCACTCACACCACCAGAACTTGCAGTAGACATAGATGAATTGTTTTGTGTGAAATGAATAGTATCTACATATAAATCTTTTGTATATACTTGTTTCCATTTATTTGTTGATATTCCAAGATTAATTTTTCCATCATAAGACCTATCATCAAATTCACCCGGCATAAAACAACATCCATTTGTAGCAGATACACGCAATTGAACGGCGGCTACATTTGAAACTCCAGATGTCTGTGCAAGAAAACACACTTTTGATATGCCATCAGTTGACGAGCATCTGACAATTGCTCCATCACTTGTCGTTGACGTTGTACATAAAGAAGCTTCACGGCTAACGTGTCCGTTCAAAGTATATGTCAAGAAATCTAAATATGCTTTGTCCTTTGTTCCTATCGCAAAATCTATGACATCCTTTGAAGGATTCCATTCATATTGTGTAGTATTACACCAAATAACTTTTGCATTTTGAGTTTGAGTTCCGTTATATATATAATAAGCATCCTGAGCATAAATAGAAGTTGCTGTAATATCTCCTGTAATATCTGCATCAGTAGCAGTTAATTTTCCACCAGTAGTAACTTGAAAAGAGCTATTACAGCTTATTCCGTATTTTGGTGAAATATATACACCAGAACCGCCAAGTACATTCTGTCCCGACCAAAGAGAATAATTGTCAATATTAAATCCGCCGATTTCACCAGAAGTCGAAACAATCTTTCCAGAAAACTCACCTTCCTTTGCGATGAGCTTACCTTCACTGGTAATTTGTGCGGAAATTGTGCCACTTTTATTTGAAATAAGAAGCTGACCGCCTTTGATATTTGGGGCAATTACCCATTGGCTATCAATATAGGTACTCTTCAAAATACCATTTTTTATGGTGTTAGCAGTAGTATCGTCAGTATATTTATTCTGTTTTGTCCAGTCTGTTTCGACGTATGACTCCCCGTCTTTTCTTGCAGTAGTACAAGTGAGAATATCTCCGGAACTACCAACAAACCAAAGATCACCCTTGTTGTATGGCGGTTTAGGCTGTGCGGTAAATATCTGACATTTACTATCAATTTTGCCCCACACTTCATCCGGAACAGTGCCAGCAACAGGACTCCAACCAGCTCCATTGTACATAAATGTTTCGTTGGTGGCGGTATCATACCACAAATCACCGATATGTTTCTTCTTATCATCTGCGGTTGTCCATGCAGTTGACGGATCTGTTTCCTGATACCAGGTGTCGGCTTTTTCATCAATCTGACCTTTTACTGTCTCTAATGTTTCCGCATATTCACCCTTAATAAAGGAAATCAATGATGAATCATCCGTATATTTTGTGGCTTTTTCCCAGTCGGCAGAATCAAAGTTTCCAATAGAACGGGATATTTTACATCTCATTAAATCGCCAGATGTTCCCTGAGTCCACAAATCACCGATATCATAAGGCGGCTCTGGTTCAGTTACAAATACACGACGTTTTCCATCTGCTGTATCTTTTGCTTTTTCAGCAGTTTCCATAGCTTTAGTGATATCAGTATCTTGAACTAACTGCCACTTCCAAGTAGCCCCATCCAACAGGAAACGATATGCGTAACCTTTTGTTTTCCAGTAGAATAAATCACCTATATGTTTCTCACGTTCGGTTGTACTTGTCCACTCAGAAGCCGGATAATTCAGCAACGTCGGTTCATAATCATAGTAAAATGTTTCAATCTGTCCATCTACTTGATTTTGCAGATCCTTGATATTCTTTGTATAAATATTTTCTACGAAATTAGTGAGTTCACTGTTATCCGTATATTTATTACGTTTTTCCCAGTCAGAAGCTACATAATCGCCACTATCTCTTTTCTTTATACAGGTCATAATATCAGAGGTCTTGCTGTCAAACCAAAGATCTCCCACATTATAAGGTGGTTTAGGCTGCGAAACAAAGATTTGTGCTTTTCCATCAATTTTATCAAAGACTTCATCTGGTGGAGTAGTCTTGGTAAGTTCCCATGAATTTCCATTGAAAATATATGTTTTCTGGTCATTTGTGTTATACCAAAGATCTCCCTTATGTCTGGCTTTTAACTCATCAGTAGTCCAGTCTACAGAAGGATCGCCGGATTGATACCATGTTTCAGCCTTTTTATCATCCTGGCTTAAAAGATAATTATATTTCTCATTAAGTGTGTCATTCAAAGTCTTGAATAACTTACTCATAGAATTGGATTTTCCATCTTTGTCAGTGCCAATTACATTGTCCCATGAGATAGAAGCTCCACCACCAAGAACAATATTTCCGTTATCGTCTATATAAAGCTGGCGTTCATAGGTTATGTTTCCTTCATCATCTGTTATTTCTTTTTTAATGGTGAACACATTTTTGTTATATGTGTTGGTGGTTACTATAATTCCGTTTTTGTCCATTTCAATAGACTTTTCTTCATTGTAGATTCCCACTTGTGATGAGAGGATAAGATTGCCTACAAGGGTATCAGCTATTATGCCGTAACCTTCTTTATATGCTTTATCTTTTGGATCAAAATAATAAAACTGACCTACACCAGCCTTGGCGGTTTTCCAACCGTCATTTGTTATATATAGACCATGATTTATTATTTTTAACTGGCATGGATTATAGTCATTCAAGATATCGTTAAATTCCCGGCATAATAAACCATGTTCATCCCATGTAATATCCTGATTATCGGCACTGCTTACAATCTTGGTGTTTGTCATATCCAGACCTTTCAAGATCATGTCAGACATTTTCTTTGAGAAATTTGAGTTCATGTCGGATTGTCGCACAATGCTTCCATATGAAGTCGCCATATTAGAAGCTTGATCCAAGATACTCTTTATATCAGATGCAATATCTTTCGCTGAAATAACATCAGAAAATGTAACATCAATATTTTGAGACGAAGCAAAATCAATAGTATACTCAATAATTCTTAATTTGTAAATTTCGTCGTCAATCTGTATTGTGATCCAGTTACCGTTTTTAAATGAGTTTACAATTGGTGCAAATTCGCGCATTCTCAGGAAGTTTTTTAACGTACCAGTGATAGAGTGCTGCAAAGTAGCAGATTTATACAGTTCTTTTGTCACAACATTGATAAAATCAAATGCGTTCTGAAAGAGTTCTGTATTGTCCAAACCATCAGAGATGTAATTGTCATTTGAGTATTCATCCATTCTTAGAAATGCACAAAATTCTTTATTTAGTTCATCTCCGATAAATTTTTGGAAATTCAAAGTATCTTGAACATCGCCTATGATTCTTTCAATTTCTATTTGCACACCATCCTGTATTAATTCGTTCTGGTTGTTGTATTTTCCTTCAACAGTATATACTTCATCTTCACGAACTAAGATTTCATCCTGAATAGCATTAAGTTTGTTGTAATACGGGACATATAAGCTGTCGTATATCGCTTTTGCATTAATAGCATTGGAAGTAGTAGCAGTGGAAGAATCCGAAGCTACCCCTTGTTGTACCATTATGTCAATACAGGACTGGCAGCATTTCTGAAATGTATTCAGGCTGTCAAGGCAGTATTTCTTAAGTTCTGATTTGAAAACAGTTAAATCTTGTTTGAAAAGTCCTACGATATCATAATAATTATCATCACTCTTATTGAGTATCTTTTCGATTCTCTGTCTTACATATTCTTCATAATTTTCATTGATACCAATTGAAACAGGAGAAGAAGTGTAAGTATCATCTTCATCAGAATAACTTTTAAGGTTGAATTTTCCTCTCCAAACATCATTTGAAAGAGTCGTTTCTGTTACTGTAATTTTAAAAGAACCCTTGACAATAGATTGTGCAAGAGAAATCATGATGTTATTTGCAGTTGAAACAGACAGATTCTTTAATGATGTTGTGGCGGCACTTGATGGAAGATTTTCCATAAGATATTCACCTTGAGATTTTGCACTATTATCCGGCTTTGTGATATTTGGCATCAGCTTATTTTTAAGGAACTGAACCATATCAATTGTATCGAAATATGTCTGCATCAATTTTGGATAGCCAGTAATAGGAGATTCAATCTTTTTTAAAGAATCATCATATTTAATATACTTTGTGACAATGGCATTGTAGTTATTTACAAAAGAAGAATCTATATCGAAATTATGTGTTTTCTGATATTCTTCATATAACTTGTCATATGCAGATAATTTTTCCTGTAATTGTTCGGACATATCTGAACGTACCGCATCACTGAAATAATAAATATAATCACTACCATTCGGATTGCAGGAACGAACGGCGGCAGTCATCAAATCATCTCCGGCAGTAAGTTTAAAACAGTTCTTCACAGAATCAGCATCAGTAGTATAAGTGACTTCCTCTACTAAGTTATCCCTTGAAATGAATACGTTCGTATATTCACCATATCCATTTGTTACATTTGTGCTTCCGCATTTTGGACATTTATCTACAAAGGTATCTCTATGTCCGCAGTCTTTACAGTTAGCTTCAAGATCATACACAGAAATTGTTCTTTCTGGTTTTCCATTGGCATCGCTGCCACAACCAAAGACAAAAAGACAATTTAATTCTTCTGCGACTTCTTTCAGTGCATCATATATTGACTTCTTATCAAAAGTAAAAGTCCTCTGAATATTCATCAGACTTATATCAATGTGGGCGAATCTGTAATGCGGGGCTTTCTCAGTAAGTCTGTTTACTAATGAAGCCTCCGGATGATCTGGATTATAAAACGTTGTTGGGATTTTATAATCATCCCTGGAAATATCTGTTTCTGTATTGATCTCAATATTATAAAGCATTATCTGAGATAATTCAGCTTCGCCTAAAGATTTACCAGTTACCTTTTTTATATCTTCGTTTTCTTCGTCAATTTCTACATATGTTTCAAACCACATATCCCACTCAGGAATCCACATCAGCTTGAAATCTTTTATGTCATTCCAACATCTTAAAGTATTTCTGTTTAATTCCTTATGAGCATTGAAAGAAAATTCAGAATAACTATTCATAGCATGTTTTGTAACAATATCAGTGACGTTAGTAATATTACTAATTTTATCGCCATTTTTTGTAGCCAAAACAAAAGTTATATCCTCTACATTACCAGAGGTATCAAAATTTAATTTATGTACGTTCATTTAAAGTCCTACCCCTTTCACGATTGGATAATATTCAAGTACAATATCACAAGCAAAATTTACAGTAACTATATTCCTTCTATTCTTGTATGTATTGGCGATACGAAAGAATACAAAATTAAAGTCATTATATATTTTGTGTGATGGAAGAGAAGTGTGTATGTTTAAGTTTTCATCAAATGTAATGACTTCTCCGGATTTACAATTTTTAATAACAGTTGTTCGATTTTCTACAGAGTTATGTATTTTCAAATCTCCATCGTTTTTACAGGTGATTTGTAGATGTGGATAAATGTAACCAATATCATCCGACTCATCTATAAGCGTAAACGAACCCTGTCTATTAAATTTTTTTCGTAAAACCTTACGATTTTGTGTCGCATACGGAGCTTCCATCTGAAAAGATAACTCAAATCCGACAACTTCTGTGTTTAAAGTAATTGCACTTATGTTAAAGCTTCCGTTAAAAACGATTGTACCAAAATCATCTGTAAATATTTTTAATTCATGGTAGCCATCGTTTCTGTTCAGCCATCTGTATACTTTTCGCTGTTCTTCAATGGTAAAATACATTTCACTATCATTGAATACAGATGGATTTTTGCATATCTGAAAGGTGAAATTAGCAGCATCATCATAGCCTGAATTTATAAGAGAAAATTTCTTACCATTCCTCATTGATACAGTGTCAAAATTAATGGCTGAACCATATTCAATAGTATCTGTTCCACCATCGTCAAATGAACAAACCATAAAGCTGTAATCGCTTGCAAGCACTCCATCATATTCAAAATCTGTTGTTTTCATTATTTCACCACCTAGTATTATTTTATTTCATAAGTAATCGGACAATCTTATATCTAAGACCTCCACCATATATTGCCTTAATGGATATTTTTCGCATTTCCTTCATTTCATCAATCAATGTGTGATAATCGTCGGAAAGTTTATTGGTTTCTTCCATTAACTCATTCCACAATTTCATTTTTTGTTTAAAATCAATGACTTCATCAGGATCAGTTGTGCCATTTTGGGAAATATGAGATTTCAATATTTTAATCTCTTCTTCTAAAGTGGCAATTTGCTTTTCTTGATTCTGAATTTTTCGCATTTTCCATTCTTCATTTTTTCGCATTATTTCACCTTTTTATATAAAAGGAGCTACATGTTAATAACATATAGCCCCAATTAATTCACTTTCTAAATTTATATTTTGACACAGAACTTTTTCCCGACATCCTATCAACAGTCATAGTTCTTATTAACTGTTCAAACTTTCTATTGTTAATCATTTCGTTCATAAACTGCTTAGAGTCTGCTACGTTAGGCAAATCGAATGTGATATTATCGAAGTTATTTACAGTGTTAGAACCTACACCCATTGAAGAAATAGGAGAGGAAAGCCCATCGTCAATAGTTCCATTGATAAATCCAGATGGATCATTCATCATATCCCAGAGATTCTTTGTCGCATCAGCATCAAGAACCATGTCACCACGTTCAAACGGTGTGACAATAGCACCATCCCTTTTGCGGATAAGAGACTCTGTTCCAAGTTCCTGAGTCCAACCATATTGGTCACTTGGAATACTCTTTGATCCAGAAGCATATCCTTTAAGCTGACTAAGTTTTACCCAACCAAGTTGAGTGCCATCAGCAGCATCAATACAATAAGGATATTTAGAACCTTTGTTGATACGTGTAATTTTAACCTTTTTGCCAAGATAATAACTTCCAGTTGCACCAGTACCATCAGAAGCGGCATGATATACGCCAGAAGTATAAGTAACATTGTCGCCCACTTCGGCTTTTCCATTACCTGCCTTTGTTCCATTGGTCTTGTTTGGCTTTTTCTTTGGCTTTTTCTTTGGTTCATCGGGATCAACCAATACAGCGTCCTTAATAGAATCCTTATCACTAACTTTTGGCGGATCTGGTGTAGGATTTCCTTCTGCAACATTATTTTTATTAGGTTTTTGCTTTACTTCTTCGAGTTCGCCAACAACAGGATCTGCAGTTTCTTCCTGCACTTTTTGAACTAATTTCCCAGCCATAGAATCAATGGCGTTAATCATTTCTTGCTGTCTCTTGTAAATGTCATCAATTGCAGAACTAACTCCAGTCATAGTGGAAGAGAAGTTACTATCATATGCGGCGATTACGCCATTCACGTCATTTGTAGCATTCCATACATTCTGCATTTCAGTAGACAGATCATAACCAACACTTGCGGCTTCTGTTCTCAGCGTATCTGAAATTTGAGATGCATTACTATTTATTTCTGAGATCATATCAGAAAGCAGACCATCAATATTATCCAGTCGCTTATTAAGAATTTCTTCATACTCATTTTTAAGATTATCAAGTAATTCCTTCTGATCCGAAATAAATTTCTCATACTGCGTATCTTCTAAGTCCTCTTGCGCATCTTTAAAACTGTCTTTTAACTCTTGCAATTTAGCTTTGTTTTCTTCTGAGTTATCGCCCTGTAATGAAGCAAGCTGTTTCTGGAGAGATGCGATTTCCTCTGTTTTTTCACGAATTTTCTTCTGATAATCATAGAGGTCTTTCTGTGCCTGGATTGCGTCAAGATACTTGTCAATCAAGTCTTGAAGAGAATCTAATTCATTTTCGATACCATCTTTAATCAGATCCTTCATGGCATCTTTTTCATTCTCAGCAGAAAGAATAGATTTTTGCTGTGCATCTACCAGCTCATTTTTACGGTCAATGAGTTTCTGATTATACGGATCTTTTGCAAGTTCCTCGCTGATTCGCAGCATTTCTTCCTTATACTTATCAGCTTGTGCCATGTAGGTATTATAATTAACACCATGTAATCCGAGAGTGGCAAGCCCCTGTTCAGTCATCTTACCATCATCATCGAACATATCTTTGTGACTCATAAGGTCAATCATGAAATCTGACTCACTGGTGATTCTACTGATAGAATCCTGTAATTGGTCAAACTGTTCCCATTTGAGGTCACGAATAGAAGCTTGCAGTTCAAAAACTTTATTTTCAGCTTCGGCAAGGCTGTTTGCCACCTGGTCAACAGAATCTTTCATTTCGTAATATTCTTGAGTGCCTTTTGTAATGTCTCCATTCTGTACGGCAGCTTCAAAATTACGTTTCATTGCCTTATATTTCTCAGAGAGATTATCGACAATAGATTGTTCCTGTTCAATCTGTGCCTCATAGAATTTTGTACTCAGGTTATACCCTTGTGTCTGCATTCTATCCATATATGTTTCAATCATGGAACTTCTGTTTTCCCATTGAGACATAAATGAATCATAGTAAGCGGCAATATTATCAAGTTTCTTTTTGGCATTCTCTACGATTGATTGTGCGTATTCGGCTTCAGCATTAGCCGCTTCTTTTGTAGCATCAGCCAAAGCATCCTCTTGAATTTTAAGCTTCTTATTCAAATCAGTCGCATTGGCAACCTTTTTATTATAAGCCTCAATTTTTTTCAAAACTTTAGGATCAGAGATTCCGGAAGTGCTTACTTTCTTGCCAGCTTCAAGTGCCGCTTTTTGTGCCTTGGTCAATTTGGAAGTAACTGATTTATCTGAAAGCAGTTTCTTCTGTGCTGATTTTTTACTTGCATTAGCAGAGTTAGAATTTTTCAGCGCATCATTATAGTTTTTATTTACCTGTTTCAAGGCTGACTGACGCTGTTTGTTCTGTTCTTTAAGATTTCTTGTTTCCTGTGTAAGAAGCATATTTTGATAAACATAAGCTTTCTTACCATTTGTAGTAGCAAGAATCTGTTGCTCTTTTGTAGAACCTGAATATGCTTTATTCTTAGTATCTTTCGCAGCATTCAGCTTTTTCAATGCCTTTTCGTCTGCTTTTTTGGCTTTATCATATTCTTTCTGTGCTTCGTTCTTTTCTTTTGCATCCGTATTATATTTTTTGGCTTTAGCTTTCAAGGTACTTGTCATACCAGACGTACTGACTGTTTTTCCAGCTTTTACTTTAGATGCAATAGTATTTCCCTGTTTCAGAGATTTATTATATGATTTAGCATATTTCAGTGCCTCGCCTTTTAAGCCTTTTGTGCTAATTGACTTCCCTTCACGAATCGCACGTGCTATTGTATTATATGTTGCATTATCTGTTGTAGATTTCGCAGCTTTTTTCAATTTTTTCGCGATAGAAGAGGTCTGTTTCTTATTCGCATTAATAAGATTTGTGCCAGTTTTCTCAACATCAGTTGTTGCAGATTTTAAATTCTTGCTTGCTTTTGAACGTGTTGACTTTGTTTTGTTTCTGGCAGTCGTAGCCTTGTCCAAATTTTTCTGAGCATTTGCAAGTGTCGGATTATCTTTTTTAATCTGATCCTGTAAATGACCAAGAGTAGATCCACCACCAGAGATAGCACCATAAACATTATCTAATGATTCATACTTAGATTTTAATTTGTCGATTGCTTTCTCAGCTTTTTCAATCGGCATATTCGCCAGAGTATCATATAATTCAAGCAACTTATTATTTAATTCTTGAATTGTATTTTTGCATTCAATGGCGGATTCATAATAACTCTGGAAGTCTTTGATATTTTCTGACAGTTCCTTTCCTGAATCTGTAGAAGTATCAATATCCTCGATTTTAAGCGCACCATTTTTTACTAACTTTTTATATTCTTCGCTAAGTCCAACAGAATTAGCTTTATTCATATAAGTATCATATGCTTCTTGATTTGCAGTAAGCTGCTTATCAATAATCTTCATCTGTTTCTTTAACACAGCAGTTTTAAAGGCAGAAGATACGTAGTCAGTAATTTGGTTTGCTGCATATTCAAAAGTATTTGCAAGTCTGTCTAACTTGATTTTTACGAAATCAATTGTACTCTTAGATTCTTTTGCTGATTTTGTGTTAGAATCTGTAGCGGATGTATTTGCATTTACAGAGTTAGTGTTAGCCCTGTATGCGGCGGTGCTGCCACCACTTGAAGAACCGCCAGAAGATGAGCTGCCTGAAGATGAACCACTTGAACCCTTATAGGTTGTATTTCCACTTGCAATATTAGCTTGCTTTATTGGAATATGTCCAGTAACCATTGCTGTTCCAGTTACATTTGACGTTCCTTTTGCACGACTATTTACAAATCCACGCTCTAAAAGTGATTCTGATTGTAAATGATTAAATACAATGCTTCCGGCTGGAATATAAGTAAATTCCGCACCATTATCACCTACGGTATGCCATGTACCACTTCCAGGATCAACAACAATTTCTCTTCCAAGTTCTCCGACTAATGTGAGTCCACCTGTCTTTGTTCCCCAGTTTCCTTGTGCATTGGCATGACCAACCAAGTGAGGAAGATGAGCTGTCCCGTCTGCATGAGCTGTCCCGTCTGCATGAGCTGTTCCGTTTGCTCCACCTGATCCCTTAGATGGCGCATTTGCATTTATCCAATTCACATGACCAGTAGCGGTAAAACTTGTCTTTACATTCGTTGTATTATTTGTCCAATTTACTGTTCCGTTAGAGGTATGCATCTGTGCAGCCCAAGAATCAACTTTTCCTGTTTCATTATCCCAGTTTACAGTACCTTTGGATTTCTTTTCTTCAGCAGCATAAGCGTCTACTAATGAAGAATCAACGCCAGCTTCAACCATCATCTTCGGAGTCAACGCTTCGATTGATGCGGTAATTGTAGCTTCTGATTCTCCATTGATACCAAGTGTGGCTTTAATTTCCGGTGAAAGTCCATTAATTTCGCTTACTAAACTATCTACCTGTCCTTGTGCTTCCGACGTATCTGCACCAACTGCAGCTTGTGCCTCTACATTATTAGTAGCATCTTTGAACTGTTGGAGTAATGATAGTGCATTCCCAAGTTCGCCATCTACCTGTGATGCATCTACCGACATAACGGCAGGAGCTTCAAGCATTTGCTTCTGAGCGACGCAATACTGAATTACAGCATTTGCATCATCCACCTGTGAAGAATCAACATCCAATGTACTCTTATAGTTCTGCATTTCAGAGATAGTGTTTTCAAGTGTAGAAATCTTATCTTCTGTGCTATCTATATCGGAAACATCAATTTGAATATTAAGATCTTCATTTCCCTCTAATTCTTCGATTCTTCCTTTTGCTTCTCCGGCAGCCATGCCAAGATCGCCCAGAGTTTTAATAGATTCATCCGCCCAGTCAAATTCTGCGCCAAATTCTTCCATTTCTCCGAACATTGCCTGTACCATTGGAAGCGAGAGATTTAATCCTTCTGCGAAATCTTCCATAGTACGTTGTCCGGCAACTTTGTAATCGCCACTTGCTTCGTCGAGTTCCATCAATCCGGCTTTTGTAGCCTTTGCACAAAACTCCGCAACGTCTAACCCTGTTCGATTTCCTTCGGAATCGTGATTGAAATAGTGCTCAATACTATCTATATAAGAAGAAACTGCTTCTGCATCTTGACTGTCTATTTTGTCTGGAATGAGAAATTCAACAGCGGCTTTGTATGATTCTTTGCCAATTCTTCCATAATCATCTGATTCTGTGTTTTGTGTTACATCCTCAATATGAGAAAGTGCGCCCATAGCGTCGTCAAACATATCACCAGATTCAGAACCATTTTGTTTGTTAAGCCAGTTCTGATAAGCACCTGTAGCCTCTCTTAATGACGCAGACAGTAAATCCAGTTGATTACATTGACTTACAATTGCATCATTATCACTTAAAAGTGCATTAATACTATTTTGAATGCTTTGTGCCTCTGTACTTTTTGCATCAGATAAACCACGTAATTTATCTTGGAGTTGCTCAATCTGAGCGATATTCTCCATATACTGAGATTGCTTTTCAAGCTTCTGATTTTCGTTTGTCTGAATTGCTTCTTCAGCTTTCGCCTTTTGAAGTTCCTGTACTTTTTCAGCATTTAACTGTAAAACACCGTTATTGTATTCCAGAGCAGAGGTATAATCTTTTAATTCGTCTGAATTAAAATCGTCTATGGAAATAGATTTACCAGTTGATTGTGATGTGAGAACAGATGTAGCTTTTTGGATGCCAGCAATTGTAGTTGATGTAGACTGAGTAAGCGCATCAATAGCATTTGCCGTATCATCTACGCTAGATTGCACATCGTTTTGCGCATCGTAAATCGCCTGTTTCCACTGATCTACAGACCAACCATCAGTATCTTGAGAATTTTTGATGGAGTACATTATTTCAATTTCATCGTTTGACAGTCCATCAATAAATGAATCCCAGTCATCCTTTATTTTTTTACTGTAGTCACCATCAATTTCAATATCTTCGATATCTTTGAGCTGATTACGGATTTCGTCAAGATTCATTACTCCGGCTTCAGAATTAATCTGATTTACCAAATCCTCTACTTTAAATCCGGAAGCTTCTACGGCAGACGCTAACTCTGGATATTTATTTTTTACATCGTCAACAGTTATTCCGACATTGTTAGTAGCTTTTGCTAAATCTACAAGCTCTAATTTAGCTTTAGACATATCGCTATCATCGAATATTTTATCAAATTGAAGCTGATTCCATTCGTTTTCGTCAACTTGTTTCCAAGCATATTCAATGGTATCTGTAATATCTTTTAAAGCTTTATTTTCACTTACTGTTCGTTGTCCCACTGGGATTTCTTCCAAGTTTGCTTTATACTCTTGAAGTTTCCCAATTTGTGTCATAATAGAATCTTCTGCTTCGGAAGCCATTTCATCGTAATACTCTTTAGCATCAGTTTTATTTTCATTAAATGCTTTTTGGCTCTCCTGACGATACTCCTTTAATCCGGCAATAAGTTGTGGAATATCTTTTTCATCGCCAAGATAATATTCTTCATTATCATTGGCAAACATAGCGGCAACTTCTTTAGCTTTAGTAACCGCATCGTCATTTACTTTTCCATATCCAGCATAATTCTTTTCATACGCATTGTATGAATCCTTTGCCGCCTGTTTTGCAGTACGTTCAACTTCTTTTTCTTTTAACTTTTGCTGTACTCTCAGTTCTTCGGTGGCAGCTCTTAAATCTTCTAATTGACCTTGTTCTACAAAAGTCAAACCACCCTTTGAAGTCAATGCATCCATTTTGGATTGTGTTTCTTCAAGCTCTTGATTTACACTTTCCAAATCATTTTTAGCATTAGAATATGCTTCAACAGAACTTTCCATTCTTTCATTAGCTCTGTCTCCGGCAGTAAATACTGCATGTAAAGCAACAGCCAAAGCAGAAATGCCAGCAGTAGCAGCAACCAGTGGAAGAATAGTTCCACTTAAAGAACTAAGACCTATACTTAACGCTTCAAGTGGTTGTGCGCCAAAAGTAAGTGCAGTTCCCATATTCCTGAATGCTGTCGATAAAGCAATTGGAATTTCCTTAAATGCAGATGCAGCTTTTGAGATGTTGCTAATCCATTTGACATCTCCAAGCGCATACATTATAGAGCTAAATGTTTTCGCTCCTTCTATTCCCTTAATAGCAGAAACAATACTCTTTATACCTGCGATTAAACCACCACTAATGGCAACGGTCTTAAACAACCCAAGCTTTTCGGTAAGTTTATCAACAACTTCAAGTACACTTGTAAGACCGTCAACAAAAGATTTCATATCATCTCTTTGGAAGAGATTCTGTGCAATACCAACACCAGTTTCTTTTAAAGCATTAACCTTATATTCAAGAGACTCTTTAATGGTATTCATTTCTTTGTCAGCATCTCCAGCAGAATGTGTCATGTTATCCATTGCTTTACGAGCTGCATCAAAGTTCTTAATAGTTGCGGCTACAATTTGTCCCTGTCGCTTTCCGGCTAACGTCTCAAGAAGCTGCGCTTGCTGTTTGTCTGTCAGCTCGTCGTATATTTCACTGATTTCTTCAAGTAACTGATATGTTGACTTGTATTCAGTCTTAGTTTCATCTGTAAAAAGACTAATTCCACCAGGAGTAGAGGCAGTTTTTGTAAGATCTGCAATTTTACCATTTAATACTTCTACATCATTTGTGTAAGATTCTGTCTCTTCGTCATAGCCACGTATTCTCATGGAGATTGTCTTGAAAGCAGTTCCTACAGAATCAGGATCTTGGGTGATCTCAACAGCGGCAGTTTCCAATGCAATTGTTTCTTCCAGAGAGTTGTTAGCCTCTGCCATAGCAGAAGATGATCTTGTAAGCATATTTACAATGTCAGCATTAGATGTGGCAGCAGTATTACCAATAATATTGATTTTTGACATTACGCCATCAAGTACGTCATCAACATCTACGTCATATGCTTTCATAATAGATACTAAGCCATCAGTAGCAGTATCTACATCCATTCCTGGAGAAATAGCAGCAAACTGTGAAGAAAGTTTCGCCATTGACTCTGCAGCATCTTTGCTAGAATAACCAAGACGTGACCATGCGGAAGCCTGATTAATAATTTCTTCAGTGGAAACACCCATTTCTTTTGCAATTCCATTTGCATTAGAATAGAATGATTCCAAATCTGTATTATTCATCGTTGTAGTTTTCTTCAAATCTACAAGGGCGGTATCAAGATTATATACAGAATTTACAGCATTTTTTATGCTTCTAATTCCTGTACTTATCATGTAGCTCATGCCAAAAAGCGGACTTAATTTAGTAACATTTCCGACAAGTTGGCTAATTACTGAATTTCCTAAATTTCCAGAAGCAGCAGCGGCAGACTGTATCTCTTTAAATTGATTTGAAATAACACTTAATTGAGTCCCATTTTGTACAGACTGTAATTGAGCTTGAAGGACTTGAAGCTGAGTGCCGTAAACTTTTGCAGCCTTAGTATTACGGTTCATCCAAGTTTCAATCTGATTTCCAAGTACAGTCTTTCCAGTTAAAAGTTGTTGAGTAGCAGCAGCAGAGGCGGCTTCAGCTTTTGCCTTTTTATACGCTGTACTTAATCTATTGACTTCCTGAGTAATTCGTTCAAATTCTTTCTGTTGATTCTCAAGTCCCTTAATATTTTTAATACCAGCCAAGTCAGTTTTTAACTTTGCAAGAGCAGTAGACTCCTGACTTACAGAACCTTTTAATTTAACAAAATTTGAATCAAGAGTTGCAATACTGGCAGATAATTTAGAAGCATCTGCATCAGTGAACATTTGTTTAACAGATTGTGCAACAGTTTGGCTTGCCTGTCGAACCTTTCCAGTAGCAGAATCAAATTCTTGAAGAACACTTACAGCACGTCCCATTTGGTCTATACCATCAACACGTACATTAAGATTTTTACCATTCATTTTAGTAGTAACTTTTGTTACTTCAAGATCTAAGCTCTGTAAGTTTTTAGTAATTGTATCAATAGAAGTAGTATTAAAATTCATCGAACCTAATGTACGTTTCAAATTAGCAATTTGTGTTGCTGTATTTTGTACATTGATTTTTCCTAAACTACTATTGATTGAGTTTGCCAGATTAGTACCGGCAGATTGTCCGACACTTTGAAATTGTGATTTTATCTGGCTGATTAAGTTATTTATATTTATGTTTCCGGTATTTAAGTCAACATCTACTTTTACCTTGCGATCCTTTAGGAAAGCGTTCATTTTTCCTTCAGCTTGAGCCATATCAAGCTGTGCCGTAATTTTAGCTAAAAAATCTGACACAATACCACCTCCTAAGTTCTCGCAAAGTACATGCTTAACGCATCATCGGTATCAGATTTAATTTTTTCAAATGATCTCGCCCAAAATCCTGGCTTACCTTTTACACCAGCAGAACCACTTTCTGCGGCTTGGAATATTTCAGGCGTTGTAAAATAACTTGGAAATCCTCTTGAAGTAAAGTCTGGGTTTGGGACGTTATATGAAATTCCTTGATCCAACCATACAGTGAACTCAACTGACCGACCGCCACGACTTGCCCCGTTTGCGCGTACACTGTTTCCAAGATTTCCAGTTCGTTTATATATTGTAGGAGAGCCTTGAGAGTAGAATGATTGAACCTCAGTTTTCGTGTCTTGCTCTGATTTGCTTCTAGCAACACTCATAGCAGTATATATTTCATCCATTATCATTTTCTCAAGTTCCGCCATACTACTCGCAATCTTCATTTGTGCGCACCTTTATTTCGATTAACTTATATAAAAATTAAATATCAGAAATTGATCCTGATTTTCCTTCAACCATACCATTTTTATTAAAGTATTTTGCGAAGTCATCAGAAGCATCAAGATCTGAATATATTCCAATCATTTCTACAGAGTTCCATTGGAAATACTCTTTAATTACATGATCTGGGATATTATATTTTTTCATCTTAGTAGTGAGATAATGTCTCATACAGTGCCAATAAAAATCAACACCAAGTTCTTTTGAAAATATGTTAGCCCAACTATCTAAGGTGCTAACTTTCATCTGTTCATAAGAACCATCAGAACATTTATGTACAAATATCCATTCACTTTCAATTCCAAGTTTTTTCCGTTCTTCTAACCAAAGGTCAAGATATTTCTTGAAATCATATAAAACATATTTATTGATCTGCTTACCATTTTTTCCATGACCTTTTGTTTTAATTTTGGGTGTTTTATACAGCGCACCCTCAATACATACATTACTTGGGTTAAAATATTCCACCTTAAAACGAAGTAATTCTGATTTCCTTGCACCACTCATAGCAGCCAACGCAAAAGCACAAGCCTGTTGATAACGTCCCTCAGATACTAATTTTTCCAGGAATTTATCAACATCTTCATCTGGCAAAATGGTCTTGTCTCTAACAGCCTCATTAGACGGTGACTCTATCTTTCCTATAATTGATCGGAAATTTTCGAACTCATCATCCTCATCCTGAAGAATATCTTCTATATAATTAGACATACTGCTTATTGTAGATTTTACACGACGTATTCTTTTTGGACTCCATCCCCATTCATTAAGTGCATGTCCTTGAAATCTTGTTAATTCTCTTTTCTTAATATCTATAAAAAATTTATTATTGTTATACTCAAGATTCCAACAAAAGAAAATTTCCAAGTCATTACGATATCCATTTATCGTGGATTGCGCACGTCCAACAGATGACAGATATTCCAAAAAGTCGGAACACAATTCTTTGTTTTTCGGATTTATTCTTTTGATTGATTCTTGGGTTGTGATTTGATTGTATACGGTTTTTCTTGGCATAATTTACTTACCCCTTTCGCCTAAAAAATAGAAGAGGGCAGCAAAATACCCTCTTCTTCTATTTTGATTCGATATCAGATTTTTTCTTTTCAAATTCCAGAATATTACTAATGACCTCATTTTTTGGCATAGATGCCATTTCTGCAATTTTGCCAATATTTTCTGCAACTGCATTAACATCCAATCCCTCGAACATATCACCGTATTTATTAACTATTAAAGTGAGCGCATCAAGCAACCCATCAATAGAGGATTTAATTACTACCAAAAATGTAG
>ENA-ORTS01000564-ORTS01000564.1-human-gut-metagenome-genome-assembly--contig:-NODE-564-length-29860-cov-9.254286_pt1 | contig 29860 bp, 25 predicted proteins | sample MGYA00241911_ERZ509186 | MGnify/ENA primary metagenome ERZ509186 (study PRJEB26280, sample SAMEA2338852) | human gut metagenome | biome: human gut; feature: human-associated habitat; material: faeces...
CTTGGTAATCAGCTTGGTTCGCATCCTGCATACCTTTTCTTCATCGAGGCAAAGGTGCGGAACACCGTTTTCGTCATACAGGGTTCTGGTTGCCAGAGCCGCAATATAACGCTCATAGTGCTTCAGCACAGCATTGATCGCGTCCACATTGCCGGACGCTGCCGCTTCGATGGTCGAGTAAGGCAGCAGAGATGCAGCGGCATTACTCAGATTGCGCGCCATCTTCAGTAACCTCCATTTCTTTTTTCAATTCCTTGAGGGACTGAGCGCGCTTGTATTGCACGGTGCGGCGTACCATGTCCAGCTTGTCCGCAATTTCCTGATCGGTCATATCAAGGAAATACGCAAGCAGAACAATGTCACGCTTATCATCCGGCAGCACCGTCAGGGCGTTGGCGAGATCTTCGTTTTCGATTGCCACATCATAGCCCTGCACATGAAAATGCGTTTGCTCGGACGGATACTCGTCCAGCACATACATTTGGCGCTCCTGCTCCTCTGACAGCTCCGAAAGGGATACCTCATGGTTGGAACGCCACGCAATATGACGCTCATAATCGCGGGCTTCTTCGCGCAGAACCTTCCTGCAAAAGCTGTCGAACTGATGTCTAACGGTTTTCTTTTGGGATGGTGTCAGCTCCAAGAGTCGTTCACCTCCTCTCATGCACCGAGAGGTCGGCTTTCTTCCCCTTTCGCTTCTATCCCGAATGGAAGGCGCGGTTTTGGCAAAGTTTCGGCAAAAATTTTCAAAAAAATTTTCCAACGGCATAATGAGCCGATGGAAAAAGAAAATATGGTACTTTGAGCAACACAAAGCGGTGTTCAGTCATTACACATCCAGATAGTTTTCTTAGCGGCATAACATGACCAGGACAATCATTTCCTTAACTGAATCAGTCGCCGTTACTCCATGTCGCTTGCGTGCTGATCCGTCGATGCTTGAAATGTCCGAACAAACGGCTTTGTTGTAAAAAAATAAAATCTGTGCTAAAATCTATCTGATCTCCGGGAGGTGATGAGCGATGTATACAGTGGCGGTCTGCGAAGATCAAAAGGATACGAGGGAGGAAGCTGCGGCACTGTGCGGCGAAGTCCTCACCGACCTGGAAATCGAACATCATATCGCTGCATTTTCCTCGGCAGAGGAACTGGAAACGCAGCTGCTGACCGGCGACCGGTTTGACCTGCTTTGCCTGGACATTCTCATGGACGGCGAGAGCGGCATGGAGCTTGCGAAAAAGCTGCGCATGACAGATGACCGTACCAGTATTCTGTTCCTCACAGGTAGTTCGGAGTATCTGAAAGACGGCTACGAGGTCCGACCGATTCAGTATCTGTTCAAGCCGGTATCGAAAGCGGAACTGAAACGAGCCATTGAAACCGACCTGCGGCTCCATCACCGACCGAAAACCTTTTCCATTAAGGTGGGCGGGCGCATGGCGGTGCTGCCGCTGGAAGACATTCGCTATGTGGAGAGCCGCGACCACAGGAGCCTGTTTCATATGGAAAGCGGGGAGCAGTTTTACCCTCTGAGCCTGACCGAAATCGAGGGAAATCTACCGGCAGAGCAGTTCTGCCGCTGCCACAACAGCTTTCTTGTGAATCTGGCGTGTGTGCGGGAAGTCAGCAGCCGCACTGTTTCCCTTGAACATTTGAAACTGCCCATCGGGCGGAAGTATGCCGAACGATTCAGGGAACAGTTTGTGCGATATCTGAATGAGCGATGAAAAAACGGACGTATGGGAAGTCTCCCCATGCGTCCGTTTTTTTGTTTTAAGGCAGCTTGAGGGCGGTCATGACTGTGAAACGCTCCGCATTGTAGCTGACGGAAAGGGTGCTGCCGTATTTGGCAGCAATCCTGCGCATTTGAATTAGTCCGTAGCCGTGGTCGGCAGATGCAGTCTTTGTGGTCAGCAAATTGTTCTCCTCGTCGAGGGCAACCACACCGCTGAATGTGTTCTCGCAGCGGATGGCAAGGTAGCCTTGGCGAATTTGCAAGGAACAACGAATTTCCCGCGGCTTGCCCGATGGTGTTCCGGCTGCGCCCTCCGCGGCATTGTCCAGCAGGTTGAAGAGAAAGCTGCACAAGTCATCCTCATCAATAGACAGCTCGGCAGGCAACGGAGCCGTTGCATGGAAGGCAGCGCCAATCTCTTTCGCCTTGGCTACATAGCGCTGCAAAACGGTGTTGACAATGAAGTTCGCCGTATAATGGAGGGGTGAAAGCTGCTCCAACTGGTCATCCAACTGCGCAAGATATTCCGTCAAACCTTCGGTATCCCCCTTGCGCTGCAAGAGCGACAGCACGGAGATGTGGTTTTTCCACTCGTGGCGGAAGGCCGATACATTCCGAAGGGATTCTTGGGCTTGCTTGTATTGCTCCTGTGCCTGTTGGCTGCGGCTTTGCAGGGCTATCATCTGCCGCTGGCGGGAGAAGGCGGTGCGGATGAACTCCGCCACCACCTGTGCCGCGCAGAGAAGGCCTGCCACAGTACACAGCAGGGTATATAGAGCCGTGGGGCTGCCGTAGAGCAGGGAGGTGATGGGATTGCTCAGTGGATAGAGATATTCCACGCCCACGAATCGGCTGACGCACCATGCGGCAAACAGCACGCCTGCAACACCACAGAGGCAGAGGCTTGTCCGGCGGAGCATCCGTTCATGAGAGAGCAGCATCAAAAGAACCGTCAGCAGGAACAGACCAAAGCCAAGCCAGTCCACCAGCCTGCCGGAAAACAGAGTGACCGACGTAAAGCACCGCAGGGCCGAGCACAAAATGTGCGCCGCCGCTCCGATCAACAATATCCGGCGCTTCCAACCATGCAGGGAAATAGCCAGAAAGCAGAACAGCAGGTCAATATAAATGAGACAGATCCAGGCGGTCAGGCTGCCCGTTGTATCCAATCCGGCAGAAAGTGCGAAGAATGAGCCGCATGTCACAGGCACCGCCGCCAGTAGAAAATAGCCGCTCAGCGGCAGCAGTTTCCACAGATACGGCCCCGTCTGGGCGCTGAAAAGGAAAACCAGCAGCAGGAAAAGCGCCAGTATGACCTGTGCTGTGATGGCCGCCATGGGCCAGACAATGCTGGAAACAGCGGTCACAGAGTCGGAAAAGCGACTGACCAGAGATGGGAAAGCAGGGTAAAGTAAACCGTTGAGGGCTGTGCCGTAGGTGACGATCCGCAGCGTCTTCCCGGCGCAGTCTATAGGAAGCGGGATGCGCAGATCGTCATAGGAAATGCTGCTGAAATCCACATCTTCCAAAAAGGCATCCGCACGGTTTTCTTCGTTCGGAAAGTCAGTGTAGAGCAGTTCACCATCCAGAAACACCTGTATCCCCGCACCAAAGCCAAAAAATTGCAGCAGATCCCGTTGACCAGGTTCCTCCATGACCCGCTCCGCCGCCACCGGGCTGTCTCCGTCCACCGGAATACCATCCAGATAGCCGCCTAAGCCAAATACAGGTTCCACCGGACCGCTTTCTGTCTCAAAGGTCCAACCGTTCCGGTTCGTCTGTGTGCAGTTCAAAAGAAGCGATGTCTGCATCCTGTCCGGCTGAGACAGGCGGAACAGGCAGAAGACCGCTGCAGCGGCAGCAAGGATCAACAGAGTGGCTGCGGGCCAGATCTTTCTGTGCTGAGGCTCCATGATACCGCCTCCTTTCCTGTTTGCCATTGTAACAAAGTGTGTTCCTCTGCACAAGCGGCAAAGGCCCCTTTTTCCTAAACGACACGAATTTGCCCCTAAACAACACAACACAGCACGGTATGGGAATGGTAAAATAAAAGTGTAACATCATGCTGTGGAGGGGCTTGCGTGCAAAACCCTCTCAGGCGTGCGCCTGAGAGGGAGGCGTACTTTCCGCACATCCAATTAAAAAATGAGGAGGGGTATTGGATGAGGAGAAAATGGAACCGGTTTGTGGCCGGACTGCTGAGTATCGTCCTGCTGGTAACGATGCTGCCCATGGAGGTACTTGCCGCAGGCAACGGCGGCAGGGCGGAGCAGCCCAGCCAGACAATGCCATTTCAGGATGTAAAGTCCTCGGACTGGTGTGCCAAAGCTGTGGAGTACGTCTATTCCCACGGCATATTCAACGGCACCTCAACTGCCACCTTTAGTCCCAGCGGCACCATGACCCGTGGAATGTTCGTTACGGTGCTTGGGCGTATGGCCGGTGTAAATCCAGATGATTACAGTGGAGAGACGCCGTTTTCTGATGTGCCGCAGACGATGTACTACGCCCCCTATGTGCAGTGGGCGGCGAGGCACGGCATCACAGTAGGCACAGGTGACGGAAAATTCTCTCCCGATGCGTTTATCAACCGGGCACAGATGGCAGCATTCTTCGTGCGGTATTTTGAAGCGTTCCAAGTGGACTATGCGACCGGCGCAAATGTCACCACTACGCCTGCGGATCTGGAGCGTACCCCCGCCTACGCACAGGATGCTGTGCTGAAGCTCTGGAAACAGGGACTTTTGAACGGTGACGGCACACGCTTTGCCCCCGAAGGCAATGCTACCCGTGCCCAGATGGCGACGCTGTGTATGCGTGCGGACGAGGCGGTGGAGATTTGGTATTCAGCACCCGGCATCGTGGGGCGTAAATCGGGTGAGACACCCCAGAAGGAAGATCAGAGCAAGCCGAATAGCGGCAGCAATTCCTCCGGCAGCAGTTCCTCTGGCGGCAGCTCTGGTGGAAGCGGCTCCGACAGCACAACGCATACCATCACGCTACATCTGCCCGATGGAACAACTTCCACCTTTACACAGTCGACCTCTGCGCTTTCCATTGCCAATCTTCCCACACCTTCGGCAGCGGGGAAAGCCTTCGTCGGCTGGTACTATGATGAAAACTATAACAAGGCCGTTGCCGACGGTGATCCGCTCAGCGAAAATCTGTCCCTTTACGCAAAGATGGTGGACTACGATGCAATCGAGGGCGTGGAAACACCGACTTACGCCGGAGCGACGGACGCAGGGCCGGACTTTAAGATCATCATCAAAAGCAATTCTTCCGAGACCGATTTGACGAACAAAATCAAGCTGATCGGCACGGAGCAAGAAGTGAGCGGCCCAAACGGTGATCCGATCACTGTTGTCGGCAGCGTCAGGAACAATAACGATGGCACCTACACCGTTGCGCCACCCACAGACGGATGGGCAGAGGGCGGCACTTATAAGGTGGTACTGGAGGATAACAGTCTGTACTTTAACGGCGAAGCGTCCTCCGTGCGGGAATACCACTTCACCGTGAAAGTGGGCGATCCGGTGCTGAATTGGCACCTCAGAGAAGAGGTCAAATCCATTCCGGCAGCCGCCATCGGCAATGCTACCCAGAACGGCAGACGGGTCAAGGCACTCAGTATGCCGGTCGCTGCCCTTGACAGCAGCGGCGCGGCTATGGATGCCGTCTCCGACAGCACAGGCAGCTTTGTTTACGACGGCAACTTGGCAGTCGGCGACACCGTGGCCATTTATGAGGGGACCGCGCCCGAAGAGCGTGTGGCGGTCGGAACCACTGACGCCAACACCGGCGATGTTTCCTATGTAAAAATCACGAAGGTCGACAAGACAACCAATACCTATTCTTATCAGTCCGCCGCGGTGGAGGATGTTTTGTTCGTTCCCGATGTGCTGCCGGTGAAGGCAAGCCGTAAAACGGCTAAGGAAGAGAACCCGTCCGACGACTATACCATCCTCGTTCCCGTGGAGGAGCTGACCTTTACCGCTGCATCGGGTGTGGGAAATCTGGACGAAAACACCACCGTTGATGTGGGGGATTTCCTTGCGTTCTATATGGGCGAAAGCTATGAAAACGCAGAGTCCAATGGATACGGCCGCATCACGGCGGTGGACTATACCACGGATGAACTCGGTTCTGACTATTATCAACTCACCTATACCGATGCCGCTAAAGATGATGTGCTCTCCTCCATGGATGTGGACACCACTGACCCCATCAGCGGCGATGCCATGCTGCATGATGTTGACACCCAAAAATTGGAGAAGCAGATCGCCCGTCAAGCCGTAGAAAGTGGCTTTGCCCAGACTGTGGCGGACCGCATTTCCGTGGCGATAGACGAGATGGATCTGAGCGGCCTGACGGCAGGTGATGAGATTGACCTGCGTTCCATCGACATCGACCAGGAGGGCGCTCTCGGCATTTCTACCCTATCCTTGAATGATGCAAGAGGCTCCGGCGCTGTCTCACTGGCGAGAGCAAAAGCCAACGGTGGAGGCAAGACCAGTGTGAAGGTCAAAAGCGCTCGGATTACAAAGGAACTGCAAAACTTTACGGATGCGTCCGGAAACCCGCTGTCCGGCGTGCGCCTGGAATTGCAACTGGAGGTCACGAAAGAGGTCGAAAAAGACGGCGGCAGCATTGTCATCACCGTCACACCTACCTTTATTCAGGAGCTGAAACTGGATCTGAGCACCCACGGCAAGCTTGTTTGGAAACACAAGTTCATTTTCTACTGGATCAGCGATGTGTATCTGGAGGCTGGTCTGAATGTTTATACCTACACCGCCATCAACCTCGACGCCACCGTTGTTTCTCAGGGCGAAAAGGACACCGTGACGAAGGTGAAGGACTTGGTGGACAAACTGGGAAAGAAACTGGATGCTTTGGAAGGCAAGGACACCGGCGGCGAGCGCGAAGAAATTGACACTTCCAAGCTCAGCTTGCAGGAGCTGTACAACAGTATGCTGGAGTTGGACAGCAACTGGGTGGAGTTGTACCGCAAACAGATTTTCAGCATGAAAAAGACCGTGGCAAAAATCATCAAGTTTGAGCTTACGGTAGACTTTGTGGTCGAGCTGAACATCCGAATGGCCATGGGTATGAACTTCAACTATACCAATGCCAAGCGATATGTGTTCGGCGTTTACATCTTTAAGCACAGGACCACCACCCGCACCTACAATCTTGTGAACGAGCAGTACAATCTGCGCCTGTACGCGATGGGTGCGGTGGGTCTGCGAGCCGGTGTGGAAATATGGCCCAGCGTCAGCCTCATATCGCGGAAGGTGGCCACGGTGGGCATTGTGGCCAAATTGGGCGCATACTTAAAAGGCTACGGGTATGTGCTGTATGCGCTCCACTATGAGGTAGGGAAACCAAAAACCTCCAACGCCTCGGGCGCGCTGTATGTGGAAGTCGGCATGTTCATGGACATCAGCGCCAACCTCTCCGCGTTTAAGGGCAAGGTTTCGTGGACGCCGGAGATATACACCGATGAAACGCCTCTGTGGTCGGCGGGCAGCACCCACGCCATCACGGCATTTGAGATGAAAGATGCGGACGGCGAGGGAGACACACCGACGGTTTATCTGAAAAACGGCGGCCTTGATGTCGTTTTGCCCCAAACGGTGCAAGCGCTGACCGGCTTTGACCTCACAACGGGCAAAGACCGCACCGAGACGTATGATTGGAACAAGTTTGACATCAGCTTTGACGATCCCCGCTTTACTACCTATCACACCGGCCCCAACAGCGGCAATTATAGTCAGCAGTATGTGAAACTGAATCTCTCCGACTGGCAGAACTGCAACGAGCCGGAGATCGACTGCGTGATGACGCTCACCTACAAAGGCTCCGACCTGAGCTTTTCCACCACCCCGGTGCAGCTCAAGGTCAAGGTCCATTGGGACCGCCTGAAGGACGGCTATCCCATCCACGAGCTGAGTAGCACCGGCGGTTACATCGGTTGGGAGCAGCGGAAATTCCGCGAGCCGCTCAATCTGAAAACGCCCGACCGCACCGGCTATGAGTTTACGGGCTGGACGTATTATCTGCTGAAAAACGAGAGCAACATCTTCTCTTATACCGAGGCAGATCGGTATGACGGCACCACCATGCCGGAGAGCGCATTGGTAGCGGTGGCAACGTTGGAGCCCCAAACCAACATTCCGTACACCCTCAATTTCTATTTGCAAAACGAGGACGGAACCTATCCCGAAACGCCGACCAAGAGCGTGGTTCATTATGGCACCGCCGACAACTACTTTGTGCCGGATAAGGCCCTTGTGCCGGACGAAATCGGCTACCGCCACCCCGGCTATGCGGGCATCCACATCCGTCCGGACGGAACGGGCGGGCAGCACTACTATTACAGCCGCACACCCTTCACGCTCACATTAAGAAACGATGGTCAGGTAAGCACTGTGCCCTATCGCTATGGCGATCAACTTGACCGGCTGAACGATGCCCCTACCCGCCTTGGCTATACCTTCGGCGGTTGGTATGAAGATGCAGCATACAAAACTCCGTGGAGTGGAACGACCATGCCTGCCGCAGATATCACCCTCTACGCCAAGTGGGTGCCGGATAACATCAACTATTTCCTTGTGCTCCGCAAGGAGGGCGCAGACGGCAAGTGGTCGCAAACAACCGAGACCCGAACCGGAGAAACGGACGAAACAGTTACCATCAATCCGGCGGAGTTCCTTACGGAGGCGGAGAACGACACCTATGACATCCCTGAATCGGTGAGCTACACCGTCAGCGCGGAGGACGGCGGAACGGTTTCCATCAGCTACGCCCGCAAGCGGTACAGTCTGACCTATGACTTGAACGCCGAGGACGCAGATTGGGTTTCGAAACCCGGTGTTAAATCCTATCGTCTGGGCGCTGCGCTCAAGCTCCTGACGCAGAGCTATGTGACGAGAGCAGGTTACACCTTTGATGGTTGGTACACGGATGCAAACTGCACGACTGCGTTTACTGCGACCACCATGCCCGACCATGATGTCACCCTCTATGCCAAGTGGACAGCGCAGGGCGGGATCTCCTATACTGTGGAGCATTATCAGCAGAATGTGACGGACGATGAATATACCCTTACGGACACGGAATCCAAGACCGGTGCTACGGGTCAGCCTACTGCCGCCGAAAGTAAGCCCTACCCCGGATTTACCGCGCAGAGCTTTGAGCAGCAGACTGTCAATGGCGACGGCAGCACGGTGGTCAAGGTGTATTACACCCGTAACGAGTATACGCTGACCTATGACCTCAACGGCAACGATGCAAGCTGGACGGATAGCGCAGAAAACAAATTCCACACTGATCGTTATGGCGCGGCTGTCACCGCCCCGAGCGCCAATGACCTGAGCCGAGCGGGTTACGCCTTTGGCGGCTGGTACACGGACAAATCGTGCTCAAGCGAAAATGAGTTTACCGCAGCCACCATGCCTGCGGAGAACATCACCCTGTATGCCAAGTGGAACGCGGGGCAGGTCAACTACACCGTAAACTACTATCTGCAAAACGTGGACGGCACGACCTATCCGGATACGCCTTCTGAAACTGTGACCGGTTCCGACGAGACTGGTCAGACCGTGGATGTGCAGAAGTCTTACGAGGGCTTTACACCGAAATCCGATACACCCTCTTCTATCACCCTCCAAGCCGACAGCGCACAGAATGTGGTGAATCTCTACTATACCCGTAACCGGTACATACTGAGTTTCAGCCTGGGCGACGGAGTAAGTCTGGACGAGGGTAGCGCCCCTACCGGCGGAGACACCTACTACGGCGCGGAAATTTCTGTAGGCATGTCGAATGCCAAGCGCACCGGCTATACCTTTGCCGGTTGGTATGAAGATGTGGAATACACAACTCCGTGGAGCGGGATGACTATGCCTGCCCGTGACCTCACCCTCTACGCCAAGTGGGATACCATGACCTATTTCCTCCGCTTCGACTGGGACGGCAATGTGCCGCTGAGAGACTGGCTGCTTGACAATGGCGGCAAGCTGCTCACGGCTGAGTACGATGAGGCGAATTATGAGTATATCAACGCCAATGACCACGGTATTCCCTATATTGATGTAACTGTGGAGTACGATCAGGTCTTTACCCTGCCCACCGATATTCCCGGCGTCGAATATTTCGGCTATTATCAGGAAGAGCGGAACGAATGGGGGAATCCTACCGAAACTTTTGTAAAAGTGGAAGATACCGAACTAACCCAAATGGCCGCTGAACAGGGAGCCATCGTCAAGGTCGGTGTCCAATGGAAATCCGAAACTGATAGCAATGGCACAGAGCTGCTCTATAATGCCAACGATTTTCTGACTAAGGTCGTGCAGGATTACTCCTCTGAGGCAGCAAGCTACGCACTGGGCGTTGATTTGGATCTCTGCTATGCCGATACGACGCGCACCGGTGACATTGTCGGCGGCATCACATTCGATGGAAACAATCGCACGATCTACCATGCAAAACGCGGCGAGGCGGCTCCCAACCAATCCGTGGGCACCATCTACGGCTACGGAGATAACGTGACGGTGAAGAACCTGACCATCGACGGCATGACGGTGGATTACACGGCTACTGTCAGTAGCCCCAACGCGTATCATGCTTTCGGCGCTCTGGCGGGCTTTGTGGGCGACAGGTTCACGGCGGAAAACGTGACGGTCAAACATGTGACCATGAAACTAAACCTGCTGGGCGAGGAAGGGAATGCTTATATCTCCGCCCACCTGCTGCCTGCGGAGTGCATCGGCGGACTTGTCGGCTATGCCAAGGGCACCGTGACTTTGACTGGCTGCAAGGTGGAGGATATGACCGTTAATGTCACCGATAAGAATGACAACGGCGGAACGCAGTTCCTGATTGGCGGACTCATCGGCTATGCGGATGCGCTCTACACGCCGTATGACGCAGAAGGAAATTGGGCCGACAATGACTATCGCGGCAACGGCAGCGTGACCATCACCGGCTGCAAGGTGGAGGATATGACGGTCAACAAGAATCATGCGGCCGGTGCGTCGGTCGGCGGTTTCCTCGGCGGCATCGGAAAGCGCGTTGTTTCGAAGACCGGAACAGAATACTCTGTGACAACCAACATCGATGCTACCAACACATTCCCCGAAGGATTTGAAAACATCGGTAAAGAACTCACAATAAACGATTCCACTGCCAGCAATTCCGCGGCGCGGTCGCTCGATGCCATGCCCGCTGCTGCTTTCGAGGATGAGTCCGACGAGGAAAACACTGCGGCTTGAGCCACGCATCACGAACGCACGATCACACAGAGGAGGGCAGGCAAGCGTACAATCACTTTACCTACCGCACCTACAAGAAAGATGGAGAAGCCTGCACAGGCCACTACATCCGGGAGTACGTTCTGAATGAGATCGTACTGGAGGACCTGCACCGGGTGACGAGTGCGGCGCGGGAACATCCGGAAAAGTTCGCCGCCTACATTGGCAGCAAGCAGTCCGCCGAGCTTCAGCGGGAGATCCGCAGGCAGGAGAAGGAACTGGCAGCCATGCGGAAGCGGAAAGCGGAACTGGACGCGATCTTCAAAAAGCTGTATGAGGACAGTGTGCTGGGCCGCATTACAACAGAGCAGTTCCAGATGCTGTCCGGCAGTTACACGGAAGAACAGAACCTCATCACTGTCGGCATCTCACAGAAAGAGGACGAGATCCAGCGCCTGCGGGAAACGGCGATTGGAACGGACAGCTTCCTCGACAAAGCGAAGCGGTATACGGATATCACGGAGCTGACGCCGGAACTGCTGCGGCTGTTTATTGAGAAGATCGTGGTTCACGAGAAAGAGGTAAAGTGGTCTAAGCACGCGCCGCAGACCGTGGAGATCCACTACAACGGCATTGGCTATGTCGGCAGCGGCCAGCTGGATGTGGAAGAAACGATGGAAGCACCGGACCCCCTACAAACCCAGGAAACGGAAGAACCCCGGCAGGCATCGTAGATACGATGACCTGCCGGGGTATCCCAGGAATCACTTGTTACCCCTGTCAGGGGGGAACAAAAGGTAAAACTTTTTTACTCTGCGTAGTACCTCGGTCTACTGATAGATGTAAAGCCCTCCAGACCAGTAACGACCACATTGTTATAGCCGCTGGCGCAGTGGATGATCAGCAGCTCTCCGTTTGCGTCCCTGCCGCCAACGATGCCCACATGGGAATTATCCGGGTAGAATACCAAGTCACCGGGCTGTGCATCCGCCCACGAAATATTGGTACAATGGCTGTGCTGCATCGTGGCCCCGCCGCCATGGCCGATAACATAGCTGCCGTCAGACTGATTGAAGAAAACCCAATCCACAAAGCCGCTGCAATCCAATCCGTAGGGGCGGTAGGTCCCCGTGGTGGAGCTGCCTGCCGCCGTGACCTGCCGCAGCTCGCCCCACCGGACGTCCCAGCCAATTACGAGAGATTTTCCTCCCCAAAAATAATTCACCTTGCCGACAAGAGAACAGGCGGTGCGTACCACCGCCTCGCGCTCCGGCGACAGACCCTCCGGCAGATCGCGGAGCAGCACCGCCGTGTCCCCGCTGACGGAGTACACATCCTCAATCAGCTCCCGCAGGAGGTCGCGCTGCTCCAGCAGCTCCTCCAGCGCCGCAATTTGATTGCGGTTGAAGTGATACGCGGTTTTCATTTCCTCTGCCGTTTTTGCGGTAATGGTGATATAGAGGTTTCGCTCCGTCCAGCCATCGTCATCACCGCTGCCGGGGTGGTTGATCGTTTCCACCTCCGTTGCGATTGCGGTCATGTCCCAAAAGACCGCTTTCAGGCGAGCGATGCGGTCGGCATCCATGGTGGCCACGTCCGCGGCGTCCGCATCGTTACTGCCTGCCACCTTCACCGCGAACGCCGCCAGTACCTCCACCCAATCGGCGGCTTGCCCGTCAACGGAGATGGAATCATAATCATCTGCCGTTTGCAGGGCTTCCAGCCGCTCATTGAACTCATAATTGACCTGCGCCACCGCAGCGGAGAGCGGCACAACGCCCGCCTCCCGGCTCTCGTTGGAAAAGAGGATGCCGAAGGGGGACGCCACGATTGACGCCACGAGGATCACCGTCAGTATCAGCACCAGCACCACCGCACCGCCGCCTGCCGACAGGATCGAGCTGACCGCAGACGCCACTCCTTTCCCGATTTCTTTCACTGCCTGGACTGCCACGCTGCCCAGCTTTTTGGAAGCCCTTCCGCCGCTCTGCGCGGATTCCTGAAGCATCTTCCGCTGCGCCTTTCTCTGTGCCGCCGCCCTTGCGCGGTGCGTGATGATTGCATTGTTCGGCGCTGCGTGGTCAGTTGGTCGAACACGCATGGTGCGCGTGGCCTTGGTCATGGCCTGTCCGCTCTTGGGGGCAGGACTGCCCTTGGCCGATGCCCCCGAATTGCCTTTCTGCGGAGTGGTCATTGTACCTCCATGGTCGGACGGTGGAGGTACAATGTGCCGCTCTGCTGTTCTTTTCTCGGCAAGGTTCCGCCGATAGGCGGCTTTTGCGTCCTGTATGGCTCTCTGCCGCCCACGCTCCTGCGGGGCGGCATTTGCGCTTTTTGGACCTCCGCAATTTTGCGGAGAAATGGTCCGGTTTCCGACTTCATCTCGTGCAGCGGTTTGTACCGGAGAAAAGGCATATTCCATCGGTGTGTCGATGAAAACACTTTCCGAACCGATCGCCCTATCTGGTGTTTCTGCTGTGCTATGAGTTCTTATCGCATTCTCTTTACCCTGTCTCAGCTTTCCTCGGTAGTGCTTTATCATGCGTCGCGAGGCATCCGCCGCCCCAGCCGCACCCCGGCGCATATTTTTCTCCACGCGGTCGGTAGCATAGCGCACAGGGTCGCGGCTTTCCGGCTCTTTTTCCCGCTGCCGCTTATCCATGTGCTTTTTCAGAATGGATTCTGCGTCCTTGGGTGTGGGGTTCTTCAGCTTTGCCTTGGGCGTATCCATGCCGGGTCTGATCTTCAAGTCCCGCATAGCGTCAGTCCTCACCGGGCTTGGTTGACATTAAGCGGTACAGCTCCGTGTTTTTGGGCAACTCATTGGCGAAGGGCACGATGGCCCCGCCTACTTTGATGAGTCCATGACCGGCAGGGGCATTGTCCACATAGCTCATTTGCGTATCCGATGCCCCCAGCAGGCGGGCAAGCTGCTCCCGGTCGGTGGTGGCCTGATTGAGCATCAGCAGGAACTCGGAGTTTGCGAACATCATCCGCGCCGTATTGGACAGCAGACATTCCTCCACATTCTGTGTAATGCCGGTGAGCATCGCGCCGTATTTGCGGAAGCGCTTCCAGCACTTGTAGAGAAATTCGCTGCTGTAATTGGTAATGCTGTGTCCGCTGCCGCTCCCGTTGGCGAAAAACAGATAGATCTCGTCGATGTAGACATGGGTGTATTTTCCCTCTCTGCGGTTCTGGATAACGCGGTTGTAAATGGCGTCCAGCATCACCAGCAGGCCCACCGATTTCAGATTTTCACCCAAATCCTGAATGTCAAAGCAGAGGATGCGGCTTTTCGTGTTGATATTGGTCTGGTGGGAAAATACATTCAGACTGCCCACCGTGAACAGCTCCAATGCCAGCGCGATACGGTGCGCCTCCGGGTTGACCTGCTTCATCAAATCGTCATAGAGGTCTTTCAGCGTAGGCGGCTGACCTTGGAAATTCTTGATGTACTCTCGGTAGATATTGCCCACGCTGCGGTCAATGATGGACTTCTCCTGCGGCTCGATCTTGTCCGCGCCCATAAGCTGCTCGTAGAGCGACATGATAAACTCAGACTTCATCACCAACGGCTCCCTGCCGTCGCCATACCCCTCGGACAAATCCAGCGCATTGATGTGACAGCCGTTTGGGTCAGAGGCAGAAATGGTGATGACCTCGCCGCCCAATGCCCGCACCAACTCGCCATATTCACGCTCCGGGTCCACGATGATAATATCATGGTCGGTGGAGAGCGCCAGCGCGGAGACCTCCTGCTTTGCCGCCATTGACTTACCAGAGCCGGACACGCCGGTAATAAAACCGTTGCCGTTGAGCAGATTTCCGCGGTTGCAGACGATGAGGTTATGCGATACGGCGTTGACGCCGTAGTAAATACCGCCCGCGTCCTGGATCTCCTGCGATTTGAACGGCATAAGAACGGCGGTACACTCCGTGGTCAGGGTGCGGGTAGCGTCAATGCGCTTGAGGCCGAGGGGCAGTACCGTGTTCAAGGCGTCCTCCTGCTGATAGCGCAGAATGTTAAATTGACAGCCCCGCGCCCGCCCGATGGCTTGTAATGCCTCGGTGTCCTGGTCAAGCTGTTCGAGGTTATCTGCCAGGTGCGTCAGCGTCACCAAAGCCAGCATCATACGCTGGTCGCGGCTCATGAGGTCGTCCATAAACTCCTTCGTTTCGCTCCGCATCTGCTCCAAGTCATAGGGAATATTGGCGGTAAAATTGTTGCTCTGATTCTGCCGCTGCTGCCAGCGGGTAATATCCGATTCCACGGACATAATGCGCTTGCGAATATCGCTCACTGCTTCGTCCATCGCCACAGGGATAATGTCAATGGAAAGCATCATGTTCCGGGGATAGTCCATCAGCTCCGTGATCATCGCGTCGGAGATAAAGCTGGCATACTCCCGCAGGAACAGGGTGCGGCCCACATGATCGCCCAACTCATAGTGATTTTTCTGAAAGGAAATACAGTCCGGGGCGATGCAGTCCCGGAAGTCATGCCCCTTGCGTATGGTGTCCTCCAAATTGAAGCGGAATAGCTGTTCCTCGCCGGGACGATAGAAGTCATGCAGAAGCCGCAGGCGGTCATTGACCGTGATCTCCCGGACGCTGGAGGACATACGGGAAAGTCCCGTGGTGAGGTCAGTCCCGACACGGGAGAAGAACGCGCGGGCCTCCTCCACGCTTTTCTTCTCCGCCGAAACGGTGATATACTTTTCCTGAATGAGATTGTTGCTCTCCGCCGCCTTGCCCAAAACAAGCGCGTTATACTCGTTGCGGTAGAGGTCACGGTGGTCACCCTGCATGGGCATGAGCAGCGTCCGCCCAAAGTCCTTTTGATTGAGCTGACGGTTAAAGAGCGTGATCTTTGCCGTGGCTCCGATGGGCAGTGAGTTCAGGAAGGAGCAGTAGGTCATAAAAAGTTCCCGCTGCTTCTCCGGGGAGGCCACGGCATAATTGACATCAAAAAAACGCCAAGTTTTTGAAAACTTGCCGCTTACCTGAAACACGCCGTCTTGATAAATGCGTTTGATGGGAATGGACTTTTGAACGCTGCGGGGAACGGAAAAAGTGTCCCGTTCTGCGCTGCGCCGATGCTTGAAAAAGATCAATGTTTCTTCACCTCTCGTTTCAGTGCTTCTTCATAGTAGTTTTCCGCTTTCCAGACACGCTTGCCTGCCATAATGACCTCGGATTTCAGCCACGCCCACAAAAACTTTTCAAGTGTCAGGCCGTTGTACTGAAAAAAGCCCGCAGCGGCCACGGGAGCCGCGCCGACAATGCACACCCAACTCACCGTTTCCCGGTCCAGCACATGGCTCAGGCTGAAATACAGTCCCACGGCCACCCCCACCGCCAGCACCGAACAGATAAACTGCCGCGTGGACAGGCCGAAAAAGAGCGTTTCGCGGTACGCGCGAATTTCTTTGTTGATTTTGATTTCCATAGATTCCTCCGTATTGTTTTGCTGTCTGTGATATGATACGATTAGAAAAATAGTGAAAGGTCGATATGCGCTATGGCATACAACGAACAGCTCTGGCAGGACGCCAAAAAGAAATGCCGCCTGACGGATGATGACGTTGCCCGTGCAAAGCGGCTGGGGCTGAATCCCCGCAGTCTTATTAAGAATATTCCCAGCAAAAGTGAGCCGTGGAAAGCGCCGGTCAGCGAATGGCTGCGGGAAATGGAAGAAAAGCGGGAACGAAAGTCTGCCCAACGGCAGGCCCGGAAAGCAAGAGATCACTCATAACCCCAGCATTTCCTTGGCGATATGGTCGGCGGACTTCACCAAGCCCACCAATACCAGCAGGTTGAATATGACCTCGCCCAAATAGCTCCACACCTGCGTCACCACGGACGCGCTGCTATCCACCACCGGCGTACCGCTGGAGGAAAAGGCCGAAAAGATGATGCAGGCCAGAACGATCACCGCACCCTCCATGCACACGCCGATGTAGCTTCTGAGGAATGCCTTGCCGAAATGGGAAGTCCCCTCTCCAGCAAAGGACGCCAGTGCCACCGGGGACAGCGCGGCATACATATAGATCTTAAAAAAGCGTCCATAGACGGTGAGGATCATAATGAACGCCAGCACTGTGATCATCAGGCTTCCCAGCAGCGTCACCAGCCAAAGCGGGATACTCGCCAAAAAGCCAACATCTCCGATGGCGTCTGCGATCTCCTGCGGCAGCGCCACGGACGCGCCGGTCAAACCGCCTACGCTGCCCGCCGCCGTTGCCACAATGCCGCTGCACACATCAAATACATCTACCAGCAAATCCATGCCGTAGGTGATACCCAGCTTTGCCAGCACAAAGTAGATAAAGTGCCGCAGCAAATGCTCCGGCCTTTGAAAGTCCCGAAAGCCGGAGGCACTGCGAAAGATACCGATGGCAAAGAACAGCACCAGCAGCCCGTAGCCGATGGCCTGCATTCCGCCATTGATGGTCACAATGGTCTGCCAGATGGTGCCGCCCTTGAAGGTCTGGGGTGATTCCGTCAGCAGTGACCACATTTCCGTCATTTTACTATTCCAAACGCCAAAGGCGTTGGTCAGGTTTTCTACGATCCAGTTGTTATCCAAATGAAAATCACCTCCCACAAAGGAGCCGGGAGATCCGCCGCAAGGCAGTATCTCCCGGCTCTTTTCATTAGATCGCGCCGATGGCGGTCAGAATCTCCTTTGCAAAGGCGATCATTAATCCACCAAACAGGCAGAGGAAGCCCTGCGTTCTCTGGCTGGCATCGTGGGACTGGATCGACATACCCACCTGCACGATGCCCCAGCCGAGAATGATCACGCCCAGCGCCTTGATGATGCTGAAAATAAAATCGGAAAGGTTATTTACAATGTCCAACGGGTCGCTGCCCGCTGCCATCGCGGGCGTGGCGCAGCAAAGGCAAAGGACGGCAGCACCAGCCGCCGTCCAATAGCATTTTTTCACCTTACTCAGTCTTGTCGGGTTTGAAATCTTTTTCTTTTTCAGATAATTCATGTTCAAGTTCCTCCACGTCAATAAAATCATAATCGTCCAGTGATTTGAACGCATAGGGCAGGTCAGGCAGCGCGTAATCCGGCGCGCCCTGGGGCTTGTGGATGTATGGCTTTGCCTTGCCGTCCGAGGTCAATTTGATGTTGGGATGGCGCTTGAGGTTATATTTCCGGTCGATCACCGGGTCCTCACCGCGGATGAATAAAATCGCTTTATTGGTGTCCAATTTGCGGACTTCATCAACGGTCATGAGGTCTTTGCCACATTGTCAAGTGATGAATTCAAGAAAACGGCAGCCGCAAAGAAAAATCTTTGTGGCTGCCGTTCTAATTGGCGGCTTGAAGCAAAAAAATCCCCGGTTGTACCAGGGAAATAAAAACTTTAGTATAGCCTAAAAGAGAAAGCTAGCGCCTTGAGGCGCGGCCAAGTAGAGTGGGCTTAAAGCCTGCGTCCCGAGCCACCCGTTTTACGGGTGGCAGCGACTCCTTGTCTGTTTATCTTATACTTGTCAATTTATATTATCCAATAATGTGAATTATAATATGACAGTACGGATGCATATTATAGAAACATAACTTTGAAAGAATCAAGCATAACCTGTGGAGTGACTCTTCAACGGATAAACTATTTTCACTTCATACAGTTCCGACATATGGAATAAGGAACACCAATCGCCCTCAATACAACTTTCTTTCTATTAGTTAAAAATGCACATAATCAAAAAAGAAAATCGACTTATTTTAGACAAATTCATTGACAAGTTCTGCTTTAGGTGATAAAATAAAAGTGAAAAGTCGAAATTTATATTGTTGGGAGGTAAGACCGATGATTTGTTTTAAGGTTAAGTTGCCTAACTTAATAATGGAGCATTTTTACCGACGCTGCCAGCTTTGGAGGCTTAGAATTAAAATTGTTTCTATTTGCGCATAAGTTAGGCATGATTATTTGTCTACTTATGCGCTTTTTTATTTGAATTTTCAGTATTAGCAGAAAGGAAGTGTTATACATAGATAACATATGGCTTATCCTTTTGCTTCTATTAAGTTTTTTTATGATTTTTAAGCCGGAACTTTTATGGAAAATTGAACACTTCTTTTCTGTAAAAGGCGGTGAACCTACAGATTTATATCTTGGTTTGATGCGGGTTGCTGGAGTATTCTTTTTTATTGCATCCATCATTTGCATTATTGTTTTGGTTTTATAAGAGAAGGGGGGCTTTTAATGAAAAAGCTAACACGTAAGATTGTTGCACTTACTCTTTCCTTGGTTATGTGCATAAGTTTTTCTAACACTACTTTTGCTTATGCCGACAACGAGAATATCAGTTCTTCTGCTGAAGCAAGCAAAGTGAATTGGTGGAAGATTGGCTGGATTATCCTTTCAGATTATGTGGAAAAGCTTATCGATCTCGATGGACAGAGTGAAAAGGATAGTAGTTGGGCCTATCTTGTTTCACCTAGCATAGAATATAACACGGGTGATATGGGGCCTGAGGTTTATTTTCGTCCAGAAGTAGATAACAGCGTTGGTTCTATCCGTATGCATGGACATAGGATTATCTTTGTCGATATTTTTACACAGATTGCACTCATCTTGTCAGATGCCTCTGGTGATACGGTAAGTCAAGCAACTACTGGTACAAATCAGTATATGTTTTATACAAAGAAAGCAGGAGACAGTTCTGGTACATGGAAAGCACAGTTTGTTTCAACTGAGACATACAAATGGCAGTTGTATTATGCCCATTATTACAATGCCAATGCTCGTTCAAGTGTTCCTATGACGGAAGATGGATTTTACTTTGGGGATAATAACAGAGTTTATCAATTCTCTGTTGCAGAATCTTACAGACTTAATTCTCTTCCTCCAGAGGTTGTTGATATGACACAACTTAATGCTCAATTTATTAATCCTGCTGATGGAAAAACTGTAGATTATCTCAAAGACTTTAATGCTGGAGATCAAGTTCATTTCTCTGATATAATTATTGACATTAGTTATGATGCGACTGAGGATGCGACTACATTTTATTTTACCGAGGATACTTATGAGGAAAACATAGGATGGAAATTTGCAGGAAATCTTCTTGACCAATATTCCGCTGGTGATGTTCTGAATCTAACTTTTGATGTGTTGAATGTCGGAAACTATCAGGGCATTACTTTTGAAAGCCTCGACTACTTTGAAGCAGCTTACGCGCATAATAACGGTGCCGCTTATCCCAATATTCAAGATTACCAATAATTTGATTTTGACATAAGGACTTATAGAAGAGGGCGTGTTGCGGATAATTTTCTGCAACGCGCCCTTTTTAGTATGCTTTAGCAAAATAAAGTTATCCCTTTTACTCTGGCCAAAGGAATAACTTTATTGCCTGATAGCATTAAAAGAAAATTGTTGTATCACTTTTGATATAAATTAAAAGTATTTAGCGTCTAAATTCTACCTTGACATTTCCCCAACAAAATTGTAAATAATCTTAACCTCCTGTGTCCTCTGACCATCAATCTTCTTGATTTCTCCAATCAGAATCCGGCTAATGAGCCGGTTCAGCACCGCCTCGTCCAGTTCCTCGATGGCGGCATAGCGCCGGATTTCCTTGATAAAAGTGCGGACTTCGCTTTCTTGCGCATCGGCACGACCTTGCATCATTGCCAGGTCATGCAGGCGTTTCTGGTTGGATTCCTGCTCCTGTTCCAGCGCCGCCGTCAGCTTCACAAACCGCTGCTCGGTCAGGATGCCTTTGGCCTTATCGGTGTACAGGCTCAGGAACATCCCGTCAATTTCCTGATTTCGGGCTTCCAGCCGCAGGCGTTCCTTTTCTGTCTGGGAGGCGTCCACCAGATACCGGTGCTCCATCCGGCGGCTGAGCCGCTGGTAGAACGCATCGGCATCCTTCATAGCCTGCGCCGCCAGTTCCTGAATGTCTTTCAGCACCAGATTGTATAAATCCCTGGCCTCGATCTTGTGGCTGGAACAGACCTTGCAGCCCATGCGGTTGTAGGTCTGGCAGATATAGTACGCCTTGTCAATCGGCTCCCGCATTTCGCCGGTGAAGCGGTTCTTCCCGGTTCGGCCCACTTTCTCATACCGCACCTGCATGGACTTCCCGCAGGTGGCGCAGTAGACCAGACCGTGGAACAGATTATAAAAGGGGCAGGAATTCCCCTGAATGGTCGGCCTGCGGTCAATGAGTTCCTGCACCTGTTCCCATTCCTCCGGCGTCACAATGGCCTCATGGCAGCCCTCGATCACTTCCCACTGGTCACGGGGAATAATGTCATAGGTGTTGGAGCGGATGCCTTTCTGATGCGTCCGAAAGACCAAATGTGCGCCCTTATAGAATGGATTTCTCAGGATGTGACTGATTCTGGCTCCGCCCCAGAAATAATAGTTGGCGTCAAACTCCGTGTTGGCTTTGACATGGGTGATTGGGATTTTTTCTTCCATCAGACGTTTGGAAATCCTCATGCAGCCCAGCCCGTCAAGGGCATAGTCATAGATTTTGCGGATGATTGGCGCTGTCTCAGGGTCAATGATGAGATGCCCCTTGTCCTCCGGGTCACGCATCAGGCCGAAGGGCGGCGTCCCTCCGCAGAACTTCCCCTGCCGGGAGCGGGTGGTGATGCCTGCCAGCACCTTTTTAGAAATATCCCGGCTGTACATATCGTTCAGGATATTCTTAAAGGGCGTAATGTCCATCTCCTGACGGGTCAGGCTGTCCACGCCGTCCGTGATGGCGATATAGCGTACATTGTGTTTGGGGAAAAAGATTTCGATATAGCTGCCAGCTTCAATATAGTTCCTACCAAGCCTGGATAGGTCTTTGGTGATGACGCAGCCGATCTTCCCCGCCTCAATGTCAGCGATCATGCGCTGGAAGGCAGGGCGGTTGAAATTGCGGCCCGTATAGCCGTCATCCACATAATATTCATACTGGAACATTCCATGCTTTTCAGCAAAGTCCCGAAGCATGATTTTCTGGTTGCTGATGCTCATACTCTCGTTGTCGCCGCCGTCATCCAGAGAGATGCGGCAGTAGAGAGCGGTGATTTTCTCATAGACTTGTTTTTTCCTGCTCATAGCGTTCTCCTTCTATGAACAGGGACACGATACCATTATAGTACCATGTCCCTGCCCCTGAATCAACCGTTTTTACGCAGCGTTTTCGGCCATTTCCCGCTGCTGACGCCATTCCTCGAAGTGTTCGCAGGTCTGACGCTCAATCAGCTGCTCAAAGGCTTCCCGCATGGACTTCTCCCCGGAGAACTCCCGCACCACCACAAAACGGACTTTATTTTTCTGCTGTTTGCTTTTTTCCATAGGCTACCTCCATAGAGTAGCAGGCCAGACGGCAGCACTGGCAACGAAGTCCGGCAACGAACCTCTGAAAACCTGTAAACTACCGTCTGACCTGCAAATCTTACTTTATCAATTTTCTTGAAAAATCTCGTTGTTTTCGTTGCCGGAGATAGAGATAGATATTAGAAAATACCTTATTTACAGGCTTTTTCCGTATCCAGACCGGAGAATCCCCGGCAACAAACCCGGCAACCAAGTGGCAACCATCCCGGCAACAGACCGCTAATTTTATGCGATCCACTCCTTCGGCAGTTCCAGCTGGCAGCATTCTTCCTCGGTCAGCTCCACAAATCCATCTTCGTTGCCGGGCAGTTCGTTGCCGGAAACGTCCCGTTCCCAGCCCCTCTGCCTGCCATATCCGGTGAACATCCGGGGATTGGAGAATGGTTTCCAGCCCGTCACCACCGTGTTCATGATCTCGTTGATATTGTGCAGCTGCCACCGCTTCGGCTCATCGTAGGTGTGGCCCAGCGCCTCCTTGAACAGCTGTTTGGAGCAGACCATGCTGCCGGTGTAGTGTTCCAGAAAGCCCTGTATCTGTCCGGCCTCGGTGTCCTCCGGCATGAAATCCTTCTGCACCTCCACCAGCTGGCGCTGGATGGACTTGCTGAACTTCATAGAGTAGTGGCCGCTGCGGTAAATCGTCATGGCCTCCGCCCAGACCTGTAAAAGATAGGCTCTGGAGGCGTCCTCGTCCTCCAAAATGTGAACCTCTGCATTCTCCGGGTAAATCATGATCGGCAAAAAGCGCCGATTTCCGGCCCGGTCAAGGGGCAGGAAGTCCAGTGTGTTGGACGAACCGCCGAACACACACTGCCGCAGCCGGTCTTTGGGCTGGGCCTCGTAGGGCGTCCGGTAGGTTTCCTTCTGGCGGCTGATAAAGGAGCGGATTTCTTCAATGCTTTTGGCGCTGCTGGTAGCCAGCATCTCCGACATTTCGATAATCCAGTGTCCTTGCAGCTTCAGATACACCCTGTCATCGTCCAGTTTTTTCAGGTCGTCACTGAACCACTCGTCCCGGATCGCCAGCAAGCGGAAGAAGCTGGACTTGCCAGCCCCCTGACCGCCCACCAGACAGAGCATTTCCTCATATTTGGAGCCGGGGCGGAATACCCGCCGGATAGCCCCCAGCAAAAAGTGTTTCAGCATTTCCTCCACATAGTCGCTCTCGTCCGCACCTAAGAAATGATGGAGACAGGAGCGGATGCGGGGCGTCCCGTCCCAGACAAGGCCGTTTAGCACGTCCTGTATGGGATGGTAGCAGTTCTCATTCGCCACGATGGAGAGCGCCGCCGTCATCTTTTTCTCACTGGTCAGGCCATAGGTCTGCTCAAAATAGAGAAGCAGATATTTCACGTCCGTATCCGTCAGGGCACTGGTATTCCTGCGCCAGCCTAAATCCTGTACAATGTCCACCCGGTCAGTCAAAAGGTTCAGGCGGATCGCCCCACGCAGGAGAGGGTCATGGCAGAACACCGTCCGGCAGTTGCCGATGGTGTTGGCGGGCTGGCCCTTCTCGGTGACGGACAGGCTTTCCCGCACCTCATCAACGCTCCGCTCCGGCGCTAAGGCTTCGGCTGCGCTCATGGCGGCCTGCCGGGTGGCTAGCGGTAAACTCTGATATTCGCTGCTCAATCTTCCTCACCTCTTTTCCATACTCAGCGACCACGGAAGCACGTTCCTCCATGCTGCCGGACAAGAGAATATCCAGCAGATATTCCGTGTACGGTTTCTTTTGCAGGGCCTCCACGAACAGCGGATTCCACGCTTCATCCGGCGTCTGCGGGGCGTATTCCTTCTCCCAGCGTTCCAGCAGATGCAGGTAATTGCACAGCACCCGGAAACATTTCTGCTCCGCCTGCCGGTAACGCAGTTCCTCGCTGATTTTTCGCTTGACCGGCCTCCTGCGGGGCGGGTCATGGCCTTTGGCGTCATAGTGGACAGAGAAATCCTCCGCCAGCTTCAGCGCCGCCTCCTTACTGCTCAGACTAAACAGACGGGCGGTAAAATCAATCACATCCCCATCTGCCTGACAGCCAAAGCAGTGGAACCGATGGTCAATCTTCATACTGGGATGTTTGTCATCATGGAAGGGACAGCAGGCCATGCCATTCCTGCCAACCTGCACCCCGTAATATTCCGCAGCCTGCCTTGTGGTGACAGACTCCTTCACCGCTTCAAATATATTCGATTTTCTCACCTCCAGGCAGAGAAAAAAGCACCCGTTTCCGCAGAAAATCAGGTGCCTCATAACTCCATATCGTGTTTCTTTTTCGGAGCAATCCGCCCCTCACGTTCCCAGCGTTCCCGGTTATCTCGGTCAGCGTTCAGCCTGCCTTTCGCCAGCTTCTCCCGGATGGATTCTCTGGCCTTCTCCTTAATCTGCTCCTTACCGGCCTTCTTGACCTCCGGCTGCATGAGAGTTTTCTGGATTTTTGCCAGGGCGTTCTGCATGACCCGTTTGATTTTGGTAATCACTCCATCCAGACGGGCGGCAGCGTAGTCACGCTCCTTCTTCGGGGCCTTGCGCTCCGGCGAAAGCACCCATTTTTTCGATTCTTCCACCAGACGAATATCTTCCTTGTGTGTCTCCTGCCGGACGGTATCGGTCACCACCTCCACCGCCTTGTCATAGGCCGCATCGGAAACATCATCTAACAGCGTCTCCACGTCCTCGATTTTGAGCGTCAGTTCTTCCAGCTTCTGCTCCTGCGCCGCAAGCTGCTCCTTCTGCTTCATCAGGATATAATCCTGTTTTTCCAGATAGTCCCGCCCGCCGTAGGACGGCTCCTGATCCAGATGCAGCCCATGCCGTCTGGCGATGTCAAACAGGATCGTCCGGCAGACCGCATCAAAGGTCTGCTTGCGGTTGTTGTTCCGGCCTTTGGGCTTCTCCGGGTTGGGGAGAGGGATGCCAAGTTCTTCCAGCGCCTTTTCCTGCTGGGGGCACAGTTCCCCATAGTGGTTCTCACAGTCAAAGACGTGCCGCTCATGGATGTGGGGCGTCCCCTCGTCCAGATGGAGCGCCCAGTCCAGGATGTGGATATGGGAACCGAAGCGGCGCTCAAATTCCTGATAAAACTCATTGACGATGGAAAAGAGCGTATCCGGCGAGACGGATTCTCCCATCGTGCCGATCTGGTAGATACTTTCCTCCGGGCAGGTCTTGTTGTTTTTCAGCAAGTCCTCCACAGTGCGGTTGCGCTCGGTGTGCCGGGTTTTCTCATTCCGGGCGTTCTGAGCTTCCACATAGCCGCCGTAATGCTCGTAGTAATACATCCGCTCGATTTCCTCAAAGCTGAAATCCGGCTGCTCCGGGTTCTCCCGGAACTCATGGGTGGTAAAGCCCCGGTAGCAGTCCCAGTAGACATTTTGCCTTGCCCGTTCTGCGTCAATGTGTTCGCTGTTCTCCACATCGAACCGGCGGTCATTGTGGCGGGGATTATAGGTGCCATGCTTGCCGGAGCGTCCATTGTGTCGTGTCAGTTTCAAACAGATTTCCTCCTTCCTGCGAAGATGTTCTGGGGCCGGGGAAGGGGCGGCGAAGCCGCAAATCCTGCGAATTTTGCGTCAGGTAATACCCAATACAAGTTGACGCAGGCATCAACTTTCCCTGGGCAAGGCGTTTCACCCTTGACCCGATGGGGCGGCTGCCCTCAACCTGCCAAGGCACTTCGTCCTTGACCCGATAATGGCTGCCGCCCTTAACCTGCCAATGGGCGTTGCCCCTTGACCCCAGCAGTGCGCTGCCGCCCCTGCACCCCGCCACAAAGGGCTGGCCGCCCTCTGTACTTCCGCACCGGCGAAGCTGGCTTCCACCGCAGGAACGGTGTTTGCCAGTTTCACCGGCTCCGTATCCACACATTTGCGCCCATAGGCGGGGAGTGGATACGGAATACGCCTGCGGGGATTGCCGGTCAAAACATCGGGTGCAGACCCGTCATTTTTCCCGTAAACACCCCGATTTTAGGCGATTTTTTCTTCCGTTACCACCACCTGAAAGCCATGCTCCTTTGCGTACTCCCTTGCGGCGGCTTTCCGTTCTTCGCTGTACGGAGGCACCAGCCGGATCGACAGCCGGGACTTGTCCAGCACATAGGTCACGCTGCCCTCCGGCGTGCTGCGCTCCAACCGGCACAACAGTGGGTACTTCCGGCTGAAATCAGCCAGCCTGCGCTTCAAGCTGGCGTTGAAGGTGTAGACGCTGGCAAGGTTCTCCGCCTCGTTCCAGTTGATGATGGTTTCTTTCTCATACTTAGACAGCTTCTTCATACAGATCCTCCTCATAATCGGTGTAAGATTTCAGCACACGCAGGTTGCGCTTGAGACGGCGGTACTCGTCCATCTCCATGCGCAGATGGTGATAAAAATCCTCGTACCAGCTTTCGTTCATCTCCGTCTCCACCTTCCGGGCCAGCCCCAGCATCCGGCGTTTGGCCTCCGGGTCAACCGTCAGAGCCGTCAGCCATTTCAGCCGTGTCACCGTATTGTGGTGGCTGAGACAGCCGTAAGCGTAGAGAATCTTCTTTTCTTTCATACTCAGTGTCATAATGATTTCCTCCATTTCTTTGCTGCGGAGCCATGCGCCCCGCATGATAAACTTGTTTCCTGTCCGCCGGTCTGCCTGCAAGCCGCTCCTGCCCGGAATTTCTCCCGGCGTATCGGCCTCTTTGGTGTGCTCGATTTCTGTCCTGGCGTCACTTCCCCGGAGGCCATACCCCTTGCAGCCGGTCATTCGATTTTCAAGGTTCTGTGCCTGTCTGCAAGAACCAGTTTACCGAAAAAAGAGGCCCTTTCCCGTATATCCAAAACGTCGGAAAAACGCTCGAAATCCGCATATTTCCACGCTTATGGAATCGTGCTATAATGGGTGTAATCACTGAAAAAGATAACGAGAGAGGGGGCTTTGGATGTACGCAAAGCTGACAATCCCGGAGCGGCTCAAAGACCTGCGGGTGGTGGACAAGCACCTGACGCTGGAACAACTGGCGGAGCAGACCGGCCTGTCTAAATCCGCGCTGGGAAAATACGAAACCGATGACTACAAGGACATCAGCCCGTTTGCGATTGCAACGCTGGCGGACTTTTACGGCGTGTCCACCGACTATCTGATGGGGCTGACGGAAAATAAAAATCACCCAAACACAGAACTTCAATCTCTGCATCTGAGTGATGATATGGTGGAACTTTTGAGCAGCGGCAAAATCAACAACCGGCTTCTCTGCGAACTGGCTGCCCACCCGAATTTCCGGCGGCTGATGATAGATATGGAAATCTGCATCGACCAGATCGCCAATATGCGGGTGGAGCAGATGAATCTGGTGTTGGAGGCCACCCGGCAGACCGTCATGAGCAAGTATGCGCCCGGAGAAGATGACCTCTATATGCGGACGCTGGAACTGGGGCAGGTGCAGGAAAGCGATTTTTACAGCCATGTCATGCACGATGATCTGGACAGCATCGTCCGGGACATCCGGGAAGCACACCGCAAGGACAAGACCACCGCCGACCCGCAGCCCACGCTGGATGACGTCAAGGAAAAGTTTGAACAGGCGCTCGAACAGGGCAGCCAAGAGGAAGTGGTAATCCACGAATTTTGCGACAGAATGCAGATACCCTTCGAGAAGATTTCCTCAGAGGACTTCTCTGCATTTTTGCGGATACTGAGCCTGTCCAAAATGCTCAAAAATCCCAACAACATGAGAGGAAAGGCCAAGCCGCAGCCGTACTATGCGCCCAAGCGGAAGAAACGCAGATAACAGGAAAGCCGCCCAATCTGTACCGTTGGACGGCTTTCGACCCGTTTGTGGGCGGAATAAAATATGTGGTTATACATCCGTTAGCTGACCGTTTTCATCAGCTTTTTCATAAACTTCCAGAGACGGATGCCATCTTTGAGGCCCAGCCGGTAAAAGAAGCACTCGCTTTCTGCACCAGAATCGAAAATAGAATCACAGTAGTGTCTTACAGCGTCCTTCTGTTCCTCAGACAATGCGCTGATTGCTTTTTCATACTCGTTTTCCAAGCGAAGGCAGTCCTCTTTTTTCTCCGTGCCGGTTTCTGCCTCCCGCCACTTAGCAAACTGGCTCTGCATCCGCTCCTGAATCATCAAATCAACCAATTTTTCTATATCTGTACCCATAAGCGCCCCTCCTTATGCTGGGCGGATATAATTCCGGTATGTTTCCAGGACGGAATCTGACACACCGCTTTTATATACTTTGCGGATGTCGGAGATTTCCTCTTGCTTCAGCAGTTTCAGCCATTTCAGCAGCTCAGCCCTGCCGTTGGCAAAGTTACAATAACGCCCATCGGCGTATTCGATACGGTATCTCATAGACAGGCACCTCCTTAAACAAAAATCATCTCAGAGAGGATGATTTCCTCTGCTCGGCTGCGAATGCTGTTCATGCCCCCGACCCACGCAAGCTGGTCACGGGCTTTCAGTTCCTCGGTGACACCCTCCGCCTCCTGCATCTGCGAGACGATACACGCCAGCCGGTCAGCGGCCTGTTCGTTCAGGTCAGCAAGATATGTCCAGAGTTTTCCCGACAGAAGCAGGGCATTGTACTGGCCGGGCCGGTGTTCTTGCAGAAACGCTTTGTGCATCCGGCCCCACCGCCCAATGGGGCGGCTTTCCTCCGGTAGCTCCAGATCGGGGATGTAGTAGTCTCCCACCAGCGTGTAGCTGATTCCGTTTTGATGGATTTTCTTTGGTAAATGCTCCATGTTCGACCTCCTGTATTCAGTTATTTCAGAATCCAGTTGATCGTGTCCCTGTTCATGATAAATTCAAGGCAACTGAACTCTTCACGAACAAGTATGGCATATCGCGGCCCGTCTGCTGAAAGTTGGTAGAGCTGGAGCCGCTGCGTCCCTTGGTCAGTCCCCGTGTGCGGGTGGCGATGGTCTCCTTGCCCAGCAGCTTTACGATAAACTCCAGCGAAGTCGGCTCGTTGCCGCCGCCGAGGAAGAGCAGCGTGTCGCAGTTGCCGATGATCCCTTCCCATTCCTTTTCATACAGCGCCTTGATCTGCTGAATGTTCTGCACGATGATGTTCAAGCCGATGTTGTAGCTGCGGCAGGTAGCCAGAATCTTCGGATAGCTCTCCGGCTGGGCCACATTCGCCCATTCGTCCTGAATGACGCGCACGGGAACGGGCAGCCGTCCGTTGTACTTGGCATCCGCCCTGCGATAGAGTGCCTGAAAGCACTGTGTATAGAGCATTCCTACAAGATAGTTCATGCTGCTGTCATCAACAGGAATCAGGCAAAAGATCGCTTTCTTTTTCTCGCCCAGACTTCCAAAGTCCATCTCATCCTTCCTTGTGATTTCGGCATACTGCGGGATATTGAAGGTAGCCAACCGAACAGCGGCAGTCACAACAATGGATTTCGCCGTCTTACCAGAGACGAAAAGTCAAGGACTTTTTCATCAAATTCAAAAAGCAGTCACATTTTGCGGACTTCCTCACGGAGCAGACGCTTGATTTTGTCCTCCATCG
>ENA-ORTS01000581-ORTS01000581.1-human-gut-metagenome-genome-assembly--contig:-NODE-581-length-29193-cov-3.296451_pt1 | contig 29193 bp, 34 predicted proteins | sample MGYA00241911_ERZ509186 | MGnify/ENA primary metagenome ERZ509186 (study PRJEB26280, sample SAMEA2338852) | human gut metagenome | biome: human gut; feature: human-associated habitat; material: faeces...
ATTTGTTTGTGATGGAATATCTTCAAAATTGATACTATGTCTAATTCTATCTATAATCTCATCAAATGTTATATAATTCATAACAGTTCCTCCTTTTCATAATAAATTACTATATTGTGTGATTTTTGGACAAAAAATAAAAAGAAAGAAGTGAGAGGGGCTTTCGCCCCTCTTTATTCTAAAATAAATACCAACTATTTTTATAGTTTTAGATATTAAATATATCTTTAGTATAAGGTATAAACTCTTATGTATTTTAGAATTAATCTTTTGCTCATTATTATAATATATGACTGTATTTTATAGCTTTTACATCATATTAATATATTAAGGAGGTTGTGATTATGAATGATATTCCTGATATAGAGGTAGAGTATGATGACCAATATAATCCAATGGTATCGTCACCTAACGCCCCTTACTCTCTACCTTTTTATATGACAAGAGAAACAATGATAGATGTGGAAGTTTATAAAAACTTTTTAGACAATGCAATAGCACAATTTAGACATAGTAAGTTCTATAAAAATTATAAAGGATATTTGATGGGTCTTGGTTTAGATCATTGTCAAATAATGCCTAATATAACAGAGGAAAATGTAGGTTCAAAAGGAATAGAAATGAACCACAATTTTTTAACTATATTTGATATAGCTCTTATGATAACAGAACATGTTCTAAATACAGTTGGATATATATGCACATTCGATTTAATATATCTATTAAAGCAAGAACATGCAGCTAATAGGATACCTATTGTAATGATAAGTGAAACAGTACATGAAATGTATCATCAAAATGAAGAGATAGTTTTTCCAGCACAGATGTGTTTCGGGTACTGGGTAGAGTTATTACAAAGATATTCTAGAGGAATAACTCCAAGAATAGCACAAAAAGTTATCAATTATATAGATAGAAGTATAAATGATTCTGATAATTTAAATAGCGCAGCTATAAATGATTTGTTAGGATTAAGAGATTCAATGGAAGGATGGTCGAGATTTAATGAATATGGAGATAATCGCAGGATTGGTATTATTGACGTTACTAACTATAACTATCAATACAATAATAATTACCCATACTTGGAAGGTTAATATAAAACAAAAGGCAGCTCAAACGGAGGCCCAGCAAAACTATTATTTAGCTAGCACTCCTATAAGCATGGATGAGATAAATATTCTAGATAAGATTATACAAGAAACGTTTGACAGGTATCAGATATTTAATCTAGCACATCTCAAAAATCCATATATCGGTGATGATCTTCAACAAAAAATAATAAAAGAAGTATTTACTGATGTATATGGGAGTGTATCTGATAATATAATAAATAAGCTGTCTTTGATATATAAAAAAGAATATATTGAAGATATAATAGTGCAAAAGATACAATTGATTGTGTTAAATTATACTATAGAGATAAATGGAAATTACAAAGAATAAGGGATAAGGTTACAATACCTTATCCCTTTCATCTAATTTAATTGTAAATGCAAATAAAAATCTTGACAATACCATAAGGACAGATAAAGATATCAATAGATATCTATAATCGTAAAATGTTCTAACTATGAAATCAAAAGATTCCATATTCTTAATTTTTTTAGTTATATTGCACACTATAACAAATATAGATATAGCCATCACAATAATCTCTGCAATAGTAACTATTACAGTAGAACAAATAACATAAATATTTTTACAATCCCCATAGAATCTAGATATAGTCCTAGTCATATCACAAAAAATATAATATAGTAATGGTAAATATAGTGTTCCTAAAACAACTGTCATTATAGTTATATCTGTATTAGCATAAATATCTTTAAATACCTCTGTAAAATAGTAAGTAACCAATACAAATAATGCTCCTATAATACTACTAATTAATATTAATTCCTTTACATATTTTCTCATAAATACTTTCCTCCAAAAAAATAAAGATAGATAGAGTTTTAACTCTATCTATCTGTTCCTTTGAAAATACATCTCAGTCATATACCCATACAATTCTCTAATGATATTTAGATTAACTCCTATGTCAAGAGCCATCAGCATTTCTTGAGAATTGCAATACGGTATATGGTATTGAGATCCATTTACAATCATAGTATAATCTGAATCAGCATTGAAATTTCTATAATAACCATAATCTAATTGCCTAGATATATACTTATTATAAAACGATGATATATAAGTAAGCCCTGAATTTATATCACCAGTTTCAATATAATATAAACAGTCAGCTATGAAAGTAGCCATATATAAATGATGCAACTCTAAATTTATATCCGAAATACCTTTAATATCTAATGATATCGTACTGTTTACTGAATTAGATTCAAAGTACACCTCTATATTGTTAAGCTTGACGTAAGTTGTATATGAGTTCTTTAAAACAAACTCTACATTGTCAAACTTTGTTTTAGATAACTTCCTACCAATAACAAACACAGCATCATTTTTGATAGAAAGTATATCTTGTTCTTCTAAATTATTCTCTTCAAATAATCTTTTTCTGTAATAAGCAATACCTTCAGCTAATTTATCAGAAAGACTTTTATTATTCTTTAACAGATATCCTATCTGCACTTGGCGGTCCATCCGGTTCATCTGATATAATTTATTATAAAATATAAGATCAATTTCACCAATGGCATATAAGACATTGATATTTGCTTTCTTTATATCGTACTCATATATATGTCTAGATACAATATAAGGAAGAGACGTGAGATAAGTTTTTCTTTGCCATATAGGTCTATTATCCATATTATCACCTACTCAATAACAGGTTCATTTATAAACCTGTTTGGATCTAATCTCATAAGATATTCTTCATATCTAAGGTAGTCCTGATCAAATTGAATGATGCCTGGAGCTGTAAATGAAGATTGATCCCATTGATTAAAATCTTCAACATCGTTAAGAAATTGATAATTGTATCCGTATCTCTGCTGAATAAACTTAACCAGAGTTTCAGTTATAGCATTAAATACCGTATCTTCATTATATATAAGAAGAACTACATCGCACCCATTCTTCAAATAATTCATAATATACATGAATTGCATAAAGTAATTTGGATCCGATAATAATAAATTTACATACTGAGTATCAAATTCCATAGATGATGTGTTCATTCCTAATGGCGGCATTAAATTCAGCCTAGTGTAACACTGAACGTTCGCATTTAAATTTAATACAACCAATCGATTATCTAGGGTATTATATACCCTAGATAAATTTTGTAATGTTTTTGGTTCCATTACCAACAGCATATCATACACCTCTCACAAACGGTTTCTGAAGTTCTTTTCCATGTTTAATCATATCTAATCTGTATTCATTAAAATATGCATACACTTTGTTTGGATCTGTTGTATTGCTAATAGGTAACTTCATATCATAGATAAGTTTATCTATCATACCAAAGTTCTCTCCAGCCACCATCAAATACTGTGCAGGAGATATCATATTATACATATACAACATCGCTGCATTCTGTGGAGTATAACTTTCATTATACCCAAATGGAATTGTTTCTGTTCTTGTTTGAAGTCCATATGTGAACCACATATATTCCATTAATGCTACTGGATATTTTAACCCATTTGCTTCTGGTGGGATAAATAACAAGATATTTCTTCCCATACCAAGAGCTGCAATGATAGTAGCAAAAAACATTTTTGCAGGTTCACTGCTAAGATAACAAGCATACTTATGTTTGAACTCGTTATCATCTCCATTAATATCAGCTTCCATTACAGAATAATCTGGAACTAATGGACTTGCTGGGATCATTCTATAATATTGAATTACCTGTTCATATCCAACTGTATCTCCTACAAAAATAATTTTAGCATTAGGCTCAGTTGCAATCATCTGAGCCACATTAATATTAGTAGTCATAGCTAATTCTGCATTGACAAGTTTCATATTTCTAATCCTCCTTTTTATAAGAATTCTGGACTTACTGTTTCCTCTTTGTTATCGATTGTATTATCTTCAACCTCAACATCACTTCTTGGAACGATCTCCACTAAATCTTCAGCTCGAACATCCTGATCTTCTGGTTCAGAATTACTATCTTCTTCATTATGATCATTAAACTGACCAGTCATCATTCTTCTGGCAAGATCATTCATATCGCCAGCATCTGAAACAATTTCAGAATCACCATCATCTGTCTCTATCACTTCCGGTTCTTCTACAGTCTCAATATCTTCATCTGTATGAATATTTGCAGAGTAGTCAACAGGAGCAGAATATTCCACTATAGGCTTTTCTTCTTGAAGTTCTCTATTCTTCTCAGCTATCTCCTGAGCAATATCGCAACCGTAGAATGAAGATTGTGGTTGCTGTTTCTGTTCTTCTACAATAACATTTTCTCCATCTTTACCTACTACTGGTTTTCCTTTTCTTCCAACAATATCAATACTCATATCTCTATACATAGTATCAACTTCTGGAATATCAGCTAATGAGTAATTCTGGTTGAAATCGTTTTCAGTAATATTCTTATTGACTGTTTCAATGTTTTCTGTTACTGTTGCATCTTCTTTTTCTGAAGATTCTTCTGATGTAACAATCTCAACAGAGAAACCTTCATATTTCTTTCTCTGTCTGTACTCCAATGGAGTTTCTTTCTTTCTACCTCTACTATCACGTCTATACGTTTTTGATTCCTTTGTAGAATCATTACTTGCAATGAGATCTTCTCCCTTATAAATCTGAACGATCATATCAATGTCCTCCGTTTCAATAATAATATCTTTACTTTTCTTTTCTGCTGCAAGTTTTAACTCTGATGCCATAAATGTTTTTCCACACTTAGTGCAAACTAAGTGATTAAAACCTTCATCGTAATCAATCTCTCCACCACAAAATCCATATGGCGAAGTTGGATCTGGTCTATTACAAAATATTTTAGCTCCATCTAATTCATAGATATATGGGAAATCTAATATTACTGGATGCATGTCTCCTCTTAATCCCCAATTTGCAAAATACTTTGTTCCAAAATCTGCCAGTATATATTTACCGATAAATTTGCCTATCATAATATCATAGATATCTCCAGCAATACTAGCAAACTCTTCTCTATTTTTAATAGGTCTCACTCTCTCAAACATACCAACTGTTCCGCAAGGTGATACTTCAAATACCTTACAACAGAACGGCTTAATATATTCCTGATTATATAATTCACACAAGTTATCCCCAAGACCTACATTATCATATGCAACCTTTATTACAAAAGATTGATTTTCCATATACTTAAATACGATTCTATTTGTACCAGAAGCCATTCTTTTAAAACCTCTAGCGCCCATAATATTCTTAATCATATTAAGTTTTTCTGCTGGTTTAGATGATAATTTCTTACTCTTTGCAATTCTATTTAATTCCATAATATCCTGTATAGATAATAAATCTAATATTCTACATGGAGGTAGAATGGAATCAAACACTTGCATCTTCTTATCTTTTGGTTCATGTGTATAAAGAACTTTAAGATCATCTAATCTACTCATAGTTACCACCTCTAATATTTAGTCTGCAAGTTACACCTTTGATCTTTGAATATAGTATCCATAAACTTCTGCCTACGCTCTACATATTCTTTCTGCGCTAAATGTGGCGGTAATGTAATTTCTATGTCATCAACTCCTAATCTTCGTACTCCTCGCCTATCATATCCTCCTTCTGGATCATAAAACGGGTTGATTTCATGAAGCATTTGTCTAAATGCTTTTTGATCATATAACCTATTTAATTGACGTTCTTTTCTCTTAGCATCATCTTCCATATCATCGATAATCATTCCTACCATGATACCTTTATTGAAAAATTCATCTATTCCATAATTTTCTGGATACTTATCATTCCTCTGATGATAGTAGTTATTCCATCGTGTTACAATATTTTCTTTTACCGGGCTCATATATCCTTTCTGTGTTGAATTTGGTAATGACTGAATAAAACTAGATAAGCAATCCATATTATATTCATCTACTGCTCTATCATAGTAATATTTCTGCCATTTATTATAATACAGCATCTTCTGCTGATATTCTTCATTTGTTTGATCTATGTCATCTTCCTTTCCGAAAAATCTATTATTTAATCTTCTCAGCATGTTCCATGTTTCCATCTGTTCATTATACATATTCATATAATTCTTTTGATATTCTTGCTGTCTCTGGAATGCTGATGTTGCAGCTCCATACCATTCTTCTGTTGCACTTCTACCACCAATAGTAACTTCATGTCCAGTGGTATCTGTGAATGTATATGATAATCCTCCGTTATCATAATATAAATAATCACTTAATCCCATCTGACCATTATTATACATATCATGATAATTAACAGTAGCTGGTTGCTGATAATACCCATAACCAGTATAATATGGATTTGTGTATCCATAAGTAGCTACAGGCTGCTGAAACTGTGTATTTGCTACGTTCAACTGTTGCGCAGCTTGCTGCCCCATCTGACAATAATATTCATATGGGTTTGCACTTGTATACATACCAGCAGAATATGGCGAACTGTACTGCTGCTGATATGGATTATTGAAATTCTGTTGTATAGTTTGTTGCGGTGAATCCCCATTATACTTAAATCCAGGAGGTGTAGGATAGCCTACACCTCCATTTTGTACAATAGGACTCATAATATTTACTCCATTACTATCAAACTGCGACGGTAAATGATATTCCATATTTCAAGTCTCCTATTCTTTATTTATATTCAATGATATAATATATCATCGAATTGCTGTTTCATCAAAATCATGAATACTTGGTGTTTTATCCGCTCTAGTTTCTTTAAAGTATTCTTTCATTTCTTTAAGTTCTTCTTCATAAGAGAAGCTTATTGATCCTCGGTGATTAACCGTTTCAACAATAACCCCTGAGATCATTTTTGACACCCCATTCTTAAAACCAATAATAATTTCAGACAAGGTATCACATGCAATGCGATATGTTTCTCCATCAGCAATAGCAAACAAAATGTTGTAAAGTGTATGGAAAATAATATCAGCTACAGTTGTAGTGATTGAAATGGATGTATATTCAATCATTGGAGCTGCCATGATAAGGATATTATTCTCATAATTAGGATCATCTTCACCAAAATGATCACGATGCGCTCTATTAAGCAATTGCATAATACTTGTATTAATCAGTCTAAATGACCAATGATACATATCTTCTGATCTCTCTCTGAAACTTTCATAGATATAATTTTCATCGATCCAATCGAACTCATATGCAACTTGTTTCGCTACAATACCCATAAGATCAAGAAGAATATATCTAATTTTATCAGAAACGTATCCACTGAAAACATTTCTTTCAGCGCCCTGACAAGCATACCCCAATTCATCGAAATAGTTAGCAGCCCCTTTACTGCCAGCATAGTACTCTATATCAGACATAATATGAAATGGTTTTGTCATGATATTAATTTTAGAAGTCCTCTTATTGATAAAATCGAATAATGGTCCTTCGGAATATAATTCGTCCTTACCTGCTCCTTCTGATGCTTCAGTAAATGTATTATATAATGCAAGGGCCATACTTGAAGTATCATTCTGCTGCACTTCTTCTTTATTTTTATTTTGAATCTGTTCTTTAGTTAATAAGAAATCCATCATAGTATTTTCCTCCTTAAATTTAAACTGCTACTGGAATATTTTTGATATTTGTAACAAATTGATAGTTTTTCAATTTGAAATCATCTGTAGTATAATCATAAAAATCTTTATAATTAATACTTACAGAAGGAATCGGAAAGTCTTTAGTTTCATCAAACAACTTAATCATTTCATCTGCATATTCAAGATGTCTATCATAGATATGAGCATCGGCGATAACATGAGTAAGCTGACCAACTTCCATACCAACTTGATGTGCAAAGATATTCTGTAAAATCCAATACTGGAATACATTCCAATTATTGGCAACGATCATATCCTGACTACGTTGATTGAGAAGTAGATTTAAATATAACTTATCATCTTTCTGAGTTACATTCCATGTACATGAATAACAGCATGGTTCTAGCGCCATTATTCCTGTTTGATCTATAGAAAATAAATCTGTTAATATTCTTCTGGAAAACGGATTGTATTTTAATTCATGCAACACATAATCTGTCTGATCTAGATATAATCGGCATGCATAATTTCCATCTTCCTTTTCTTCTGTATGAAAAACAGATCTTAATTTTGTCTTTACCTGATATCCATAAGCAGCTCCGATAGTACCATTATCATCTGCCCATGAATCCCAAATATGACTATTTAAATCTTTTATATTGTTTGATTTCTTTTGCCAAATCCACAAAAGTTCATCAATACAATTCTTAATAGGAAACTTTCTGATCGTTCCTACCGGTGGTTCATTTTCATAGTTCTGATTATATACATTAACCAGACCAAATAACTTGATACACTTTGCCTGGGTTCCATCTTCCCAGCAAGCTCTAGATACATAAGTTGTACCTTTTTCTTTTATATCTTTTAAATTTTGTACAAATAATTTATCATATACTGTTGACATGTTCACACCTCCATATTATTTTATTATATGGTTTTTGGTCTATTTAGAACTTACATTTACCAATGAATTAAGGTATTTGATAAGTTCATAGCAACTATGATAAATTCCACATGCAGTTAACTGGGAAGATAGAAAATTTCCTAAAATGGTAATAGAATCACTATCTCCTCTAATAGCTGCAAGAATAGCCTTATCAGGAACACTATTCACAATATAGCATAATCTCCAATCATAAGTCTCCTGGGCTACTTCCATAATATGATTAATCACATTAGTTTTATAAACACAAATATCAAGTGTATTATATCCAGTATATGATAATTTACCTCCCCCTAATTTTGTGTCATAGCCATTGATAACCACTATCGGTTCATCGTATCTTTGCATAATTAATTCCTCCTAAATCTTATTAAAGTTCGATGTTAGTTTATAGTATCTAGCCATATCTAACGATCGTATGAAATTATGATAATTAAATACCTGCTGTTGAGGATGATATATTCTAGTATTAGGATCTAATCTGTACCTAGATAATATATCTCCTGTAGTTCTATCAACATAGTCATTTGCAGATATGAAAAAATCAACTAACTGCTCATCTAATATATTAGATATTTTATTTTCTTTTCTGAAAGATTCAGAAAAGACTTTTCTGTCTTTATAGTTAGCTATATTTCTATGACCTCTTATATGATATAAATTTATAGGTCTATTCATTTGCAATATTGTATATACCGCAAGTAAGAAATGCTGTTGGTTAACAACTGGTCCTCCTGTACCATAAATAATACCATCTCGTTCATTTCTTACCCAATTATAAATCCATTCTCTTACTCCATATACGCTCAATTTAGAATCTGAGAATATATTTATTTTCATATTAGGTCTTAAATCGGCAGCTATAGTTAATCCCATTCGTATAGCTACTATTTCCGATTCATTATTGGTGCATAATGGAATTATATGTCTTAAAGAATATATACGCTCTCCCATATAATAAGCATCTGCACCAGGTGATCCTATATAAGTATCTTCACCTCCTATATTAATTTTCTTTATAGATGCGTCTGTAAATATATTCACAGTATCTTCATTTACAAAGTACCCATATGGTATAACCATATAATCACTCCTTTCATTATAATAATATATCACTACGTTATATTTTTATAAAAAAATAAACAGAGGCATCAATCTCGCCTCTGTCTATTTTTCAATGTTTCGATAAACTCATCAGAGAAACAATTACTTCTAATAAGCTCTTTTTCGCTGTATAAATATCTGACACTAGATATTACGATATCGTAATAATCTTCAGTAGTTAGCTTGTACTGCTCATCAGGTTTATTAAATGTCTTGTATTCATATAGCGCACGATATAAAACATGTGGAATAGCTTTGTTATAGATCTCATTCTCGTCTTTATCGTAATCCATAACTCTTTCAATCACCTCATGTATCTTGAGCATATCATCATAATCTTGTAAATATCTTAAGATATTTTTCTCAATATACATATCAGAACAATCTTTATACGCTTCCATAAGTAACTGCTCTGTTCCATAGCTTACATGATACATATCAAACATATAAGCTGTTTCTCTTAAATTGTCTATCAGCTCCATCAATTCTTCTTCGTTACATAAAAACATATTTTTTCTCATATCTAAGTCCTCCTTTTTGCAGATGTAATTTGTATTTCACTGTAATAATATACAATTATAATCAAGAAGTTTTACATATCAGATGCAGTTAATTTATCAATTACTTCTTTTATTATTTTCTTTTTATTATCATAGATATAAGATAAGTCTTTAGTAGTTATTCTTGAGTCTTCTTGTATAGATTTATAAATTGCATCTGGAATTATTTTATAAGCAATCACATCACAATATAAACTGTCATCATTGTACGTATTTTTATATTTATACTCTAAATATATATCAACTATATTTTTAGCAGTATTTACCATATGGTCGCAAACAATATCTCCTAATCTCTGAGATATATATGACCATTCATATGCATTTATAAATAATTTGAGCCATACTGCAAATATTTTTTTGATATCAGAATAAATATCTATGTACGGAAAAACAAGTTTTTCTAAAAAATAATTATTATTATCTCTATATAATTCTATAAGAACTTCTTTTTCATCAAGATCATAAGAATTAAATACATCTGATGTATAAATGTACATTCTCATAAAATCAATTAATTCTTTACCATTCATCATAAATATACTTTTCATAAATATTTCTCCTTTTATATAAATATAAGACATAGAGGATTGCTCCTCTATGTCTGTTTTTATTTTTTTGCAAGATCAAAATCTGGATCAAGTTTAATTACTGCTTCTATATCAATCTTGTTAATACAAGATTCATCAAATACAACAGTGCATTCATCAACACAAATATTATTTACAGCAGCAACCACTTCCATAGCTTCTACAATACCCATCTCTTGATCTAACATAAGTCTTTCAAGATTATTTGCATATTCTACAACATACTTATCTCCGTCCCTCAATACCATAACTTTCTGAGGAACATACTGAGTTGTCATCATTTCAGATTCTGTTACTGGTCTAAGGATATTATAAGCAGCTGTATTTTTTGAAATAAAATCAAATTCAGGTTTAGCTGCAAATTCTAATAAAGATCTAACTGTATCTTTCATTGGTACTTTACCTCCTATTTTATAATATTATTCTAATGTTTCTCAGCATAGAGTATATAAAAATACCAATGGCTAACATATACAGTAATTGTGTTAAGCGGTAAGCGCAATTATCTTTTTGACTGGATTCATTTTATCAAGGTCAAATTTACCTTGAAATGTTCCGTCACCGTTATCCTTAGTAACAACTACAGGATAAACAGTACCCATATAGAATGGGTCTAACACTTGAGCAAATGTATGCTCGTTGGTTAATTTACTCATATTTATCATCTCCTTTCTTTAGGGGATATAAGGAGCAAGAGGACAGCACCCTCTTGCTCCTTATTCATTTCTATAATATATAATCATAAAAATATTAGTGCTATAGGAAGCTTCCTATAGCACAATTTTCTGTAGTAATTTATTACTATATATACACTATAATAAATATCAGGCAAGGGACCAGAGACAGAACCAGTTATAAGTATAATAATATATATAATATAAGAAACAGGAAACCAAAACAGATTTATGGAGAATTAAAATTATGATTTTACAAGCTGAACATTTTTCAAATATAGAACAGACAAAAAATATGATTGTTGATAGAGATCAACAATTAAATACAATGATAGATGTACAAGTAATATTACAATTACTTGTACAGAAAGGAATATTTACAAGAGAAGAAGTATCTGAAATGAGAAATATAGTACGCAATTCTGAAAGATACAAATTAGCATCTCAATGGATAGATCAAGCTAAGAAAGATTTATTGTTATATGAAACAGATCCACAAGCTATATTACAAGAACTTATGAGACAAAAATTGGAAAAATAGAAATAAGTAATTGTATATTATAATAGTGTACATAAGAGAAAGGAGGTTATCTTCTATGGATGATAATGAGGTAATCTTGGTAGAGAACTAAATTTCGATTAGTACAATCTTTTAATATATCATAACTAACTAAATTAATATTTCATTACTTGTGCTTCGAAATATTAAAAGGATAGAAGTATCCTAAACAAACTCATTGAGAGTAGGACAATCAAAGTCCTACTCTCATTTATTTTTTATCTGATATCAGCATCTTCAAGATCTTCGCACTCTGCTTCTGGATCACAATCGATAACTGTATCGATTTCTTCATCCTCTTCCATATCTTCTTCTTCCTCAATATCGAAAGCTTCGCGATAATCCTGACCATCAATATCTGCTATATCCATAGCATCATCTTCGTCTTCATCGTACATCATAGCCTCTTCGTCTTCATCTACTTCACAACAAAGATCTCCATTCTCTTTCATAGTTTTTACAAGATCATCGCTTTCCATAGTATCAGCCATTTCTTCTGCTTTTTCTATTGCCATATCGATATCCATATCAGTTGCAAGAACTAAATCAACCGGATCGTCAAGATCATCATATTCAAAACCTTTAGAAAACTTCTCACTCATTTTCTATATCCTCCTTATCATTTTTCTGTTCAAAAATATCAAGAACTAAATCTGTGACATCTTCTTCAAATACAGAGTGATCTGCTTCACAAAGCATATCTTCTACTGCAGCTTTTTCAATACTATTTAGCATAGGATTTACCCTCCTTTAAAGCTTTATTACTATGTTTCACCTATTAACGAATAAGTTTATCCAAATACCGTTCAAGACAATATATAATGCAAGGAATAGCATAAAATAGTAATGGACAATTGTCAAACGCTATATCATCTAATTCTTTAATATCATCTATACTAATATCCATATTATATAAATATTTTATAATAATATTATAGAATGAATATTTTTTAGATTCTATTAATTTCTCTTCAGATACATGATTGATAAATACAGTATGAAAACACGGTATTAATTGAGCAAATTCATATCCTTGAGGATAATCATATTTTACTTCCCAATAATCTTCCATTCTATTATAGAATATAGTAAAATCATTAGTTATCAATTGACCGATAGCATCATACTTATATGAATTCACATGAACAGGATCTTTTTTCTCGATACAAGAAAATATAGATTTTGAATATATCATCGGAAACATAGGTTCTAATTGGGTCTGATGCTGTACAAATATATACTCCCCATCTCCGTCTAAGATATTATTTTTTCTTATAAACTCTACCATATATGGATCATAGAAATTTTGCTCTAAAAATTTATATGTGAAAGTTTGTACTCTTTTATTATAAAATAATCTCTTATAATATTGCTTTAAAAGAATAGTAGTATCTTCTATTTGTTTTCCAAATTCTACTGAACTTGATTTTATTATAGGATTCAATTCTGTACCTACATTATTTATCAAAAAATTAAATTCTTCTATTACTTGTTTTTGTAATGACTCTATTTTAGAAGTAGAAGACCTATATGTAATTTTATAAACATTAGATCCATCTTCTAACGTATCTGGTTCTACATGTACAACTTTAAATACTATCTGTTTTTTCAAATATTCTATACAAAACTGATCATCAGGATAAGGTTCAATTGTATTTGGAAGTACAATAACATCGCCTTCAATTGCTGCTGATTCTGTACCAAAATCTTCATTAGAATATTGCATTTGGAATTGTTCAAATCCATATAGCATCATATTATGAATTAAATTATATTTAAATGGTGAATCTGATCCTACATTGTTAAATGCTAATTTTGAAGCTTCATCTAGCGATGATGCTTCTTTATTTATGTGAAAATATTCTACTGGAGTAGGAGGCTTATCTGAATATTTATAATAATTATTAGAAATTGCATTTTGCTGAGCTTGAAGCAAAGATCCAACCACATCGTTATATGTAGTATTAGTGAAATGGCCTGCCATAATATCCCTCCTTTATTATTTTAAATTATTAAAATGTTTCGGAATCACAATAAATATCAAAATACCATTCATATCCATCATTTGTAGATATAAAATAAGTATCATTTCCTTTTCTAGCGATATAATGTATTTGAGGAGAATTTTTACATATATCAATGTATATAGATGATGGTATTTTGTATTGATATTGTTTCATAGTGTTATCTATTTCATAACTATACATCTATATCGGTCCCCCTAAATAAAAAGGTGAGAGTGAATTCACTCTCACCTTATTTTTATAAACAAATTCCTCTAGCGACTAAAGCGTCAATGATTTCATTAACTTTATTAGCTATATCTGCAGAAGTTGCAGAATTAGGAGTTGCTATTTTTTCGATAGACGATGCAACACCAGTAAGACCAACACCGTCTTTACCAGCCGGTCCTTGAAGACCTTGTTCACCTTTAGGTCCAATAGGTCCCTGAAGTCCTTGCTCTCCTTTTTCTCCAGCAGGTCCTTGAGGTCCAATTGGTCCTCTTTCTCCAGCAACACCTGGATCACCTTTATCACCTTTCGGTCCAGCAGGTCCCTGAAGACCTTGTTCGCCCTGTTCACCTTTAGCTCCATCTTTACCAGCAGGTCCAGCAACACCAGGATCACCTTTATCACCCTTCGGTCCAGCAGGTCCCTGAAGACCTTGTTCACCTTTTTCTCCAGCAGGTCCTTGTTTACCTTGGATACCTTGCTCGCCAGCAGGTCCCTGAAGACCTTGTTCACCTTTTTCTCCAGCAGGTCCTTGAGGACCAGCAATACCCTGAAGACCTTGTTCACCTTTTTCTCCTCTAGGTATAGCGAAATCAAGAATTGCATTTTCTGCAGTACCCACATTAACTATTGATAATTCGTCTCCGTATGTTACTTGACCAACAGTAATTTTTCCAGCAACACCTTGTTCACCTTTAGGCCCGATAGGTCCAGCAGCACCAGCGTCGCCTTTTAAACCTTCAGGTCCTTGAGGTCCTTGATCTCCTCTTTCACCTTTAGGTCCTTGTTCACCTTGTTCACCTTTAGGCCCCTGAATACCAGTTGCACCTGACAAATCGGTTAAGAAATTATATTTATCCGCTCCTTTTACAAATACTTTTGCATTGTCAGGGTCTTCTACATCGTCAGTATTTACGATAACAATTGAACCTTCTTCGAGACCATCTGTAGCAAATCCATCATTCATCTGCTGTACAGAAGTAAATACTTTAGCAAATGAGAATGAATCACCTTTTTCACCTTTTGGTCCTACAGGTCCTTGTTCACCTTGGATACCTTGTTCACCTTGGATACCTTGTTTTCCTCGAGGCAATGTAATATTAAATATTGCATTGTATTCATCTCCGATATTTACTACTTCTGCTACTTCCCCAGCTTTAACTTCATTAAGAGTAATTGTAGCAGCTTTACCAGCATCTCCTTTTTCGCCTTGAAGTCCTCTAGGTCCAGTTTGACCAGGATCACCTTTTTCACCCTTTGGTCCTACAGGTCCTTGCTCACCCTGAGCGCCTTGAAGTCCTCTAGGTCCCATTTCACCTTGGTCGCCTTTTACACCTTTTTCACCTTGAGGTCCAGCAGGTCCCACAGCACCACGTTGTCCTACAGGTCCTTGCTCACCTTTATCTCCTTTTTCACCTTGAGCACCTTGAGGTCCAATTGGTCCTCTCTCACCAGCAGGTCCCACAGCACCTTGCTCACCTTTATCTCCTTTAGGTCCGATAGAAAGAGTGATATCTAACACTGCATTGTGCTCATCTCCTGTATTTTTAACAGAAGGAGCTTCTCCTACAGTTACATTACCAATAGTAATTGTAGCTGCATCACCTTTATCTCCTTTAGGTCCTACAGGTCCTTGCTCACCCTGAATACCTTGTTCACCCTGAATACCTTGTTCGCCAGCAGGTCCTACTTCACCTTGCTCACCTTTATCTCCTTTAGGTCCAATAGGAAGAGTGATATCTAATACAGCATCTGTAGGAGTTCCTTTATTTTCTACATAAGGATCTTTCCCCGCTTTAACTTCACCTATGGTTACAGTTGCAGCTTTACCCTGTTCACCTTGAGGCCCTTGGATACCTTGGATACCTTGAACACCCTGTTCACCTTGAGGTCCTATTTCACCTTTTTCACCCTGATCACCTTTTTCACCTTTAGCGCCAACTTCACCTTTAAGAGTGAAAATAATATCTCCAAGCAAAATAGAATCTTCATTAATTTTATTGATTTGAAGAACTCTGCCATTAGCATCTACAACATAATCGCTAACTACATAATCTTCATTTTTAATTTTAGATTTTACATTTTCTGCTCCAGGTACAGCAATACCTTCATATACATATAATCCAGCTCCTCTAGTACCCTTCTCACCTTTTTCACCTTGATCTCCTTGCAGACCTTGAACACCCTGGGCACCTTGATCACCTTTCGCTCCTTTATGTCCTCTTGGAATGGCGATATGAATAAAATTAGTTCCTGAAGCTTTATCAAATTCAACTTCAGCATGAGCTTCTTCTTCAGTATCTACAATAGCAATTTCTCCTATTGCGAAATCAGCACTTGCTCTTTTTACCGCAGCTTCCAAAATATCTAAATGCTCTTTTGTGAACACTGCGCCGGCTCTTACATTTTCTTCAAAAGATAAATTTTCATCATAAATATTGTAATTATTCGGTTTATAATGATAAGCCATAGTGTATAACCTCCTTATAGGTATATTATAGCATAAGCTATTTATAAGAATGTTTAAATTTAGAGGTCAAATCCCCATACCATTCAGTTGGTATGGGGATTATTTTTATATTGTAGTTGCACGTTTTACATAGATATTTTCAAGATCTTTCAGGTCATTATAGATTGCATTTCCGCTATCTCTGAAGCAATGATAAATAATACCATTTTCTTTATAATATTTACCATTATAAAGAATCGTACCATGTTCAAAATTGATAGGGTTTTGAATAGTTCCTTCTTCTCCTACTGGAGGTTCAGGTCCTTCTCCGCCAGGATTATATACCTCTACATATTCATTAAGATCTGCAAGTTTTCCTTCTAAAGTTTCTGAAGCAGATTTAATACATTTATAGATGACTCCTTCTTCTACGTAGTATTTTCCTTCTTCCAGTATAATTCCTTTTTCGTACATAATAGGATTTTCACGAGTTCCAAGTTCTGGAGGAAATTCAGGAACATAAACAGATACATATGCTGCAAGATCTTTAAGAGCACCGTGTACTGGAATTTCTGAATCTCTATTACAGATATAAATAATTCCATTTTCTGTATAATATTTTCCTTTATATAAGATTTGTCCAGTATACCAAGGAATTGGATCTTCTAATGTACCTTCAGCTTCAACATACTGGGCAACAAAAGCGTGAAGATCTTCAAGTCTATCAAATACTGCTGTACCAGATCCATTTGTACAAATGTAAAGAACGTCATCCTGAGTATAGAATTTACCTTTCTCAAGAATCTGATTTCCGTAGTATGGAATAGAATCATCATGTGTACCTTCGTGAGTTTCATCGATATAAGTATATAATGACTCTGTTCCGTCAGCTCCAGGTTTGTATTGTTCTTGAATGAGAAGGTTATCCTGAGCTGTTTTGTACAGGAATCCCCAGTAATTGAACTTAGTTCCAAGTTTAACTGTTTTTCCAATAAGATCTTTCCATTCAGGATATAATGATTTTACAGAAAGAGCTGTTTCATCATCAAATGACTGAATTGCATCTTTTACTATATCTATATGTCGCTCTTGTTCTGTCATCTGTTTCAATCTAATAACAATATCGATTCTCGAAGCGTGTTCTTCTACAATATATAATTTAGGATTAGAAGAACACATATTCTTATAAATTGATTCGTTGTTATCTTTATCTGTAAGAACTACTTTTTTCATATTCTCACAAGTTAATTTTGCTGATAACTCTTTCAGTTTATCATAGTCTGATACTGATGAATTAAATTCATATGTATCATCTACCAAACCATATTCATCATCAGCAATAATCTCAGTGCTATCAACTAATGTAAGTTTAATACTCATATAGTTTAACCTACCTTTCTATATATTTATTAGTACGTTATTCCATTTGATTACCAATATTGATAAGCTTATTGATCATTTCATTTATCTTGCTCTCTAAGGATACCCAAGAATAAGTACCATCTCCATTAGCATATAATATTTGGCCTTTTTTAGGAACTATAACTTGTCCATCTTGACCAATAGGTAAATTAACTTTTTTATCCAAAGCTTTACCGACATGTCCAGCACAAGCAGGAGCTCCTTCTACACTTAATGTATGGTCAACATCGAGAACTTCACCTTGGTCACCTTTATCTCCTCTAGGTATAGTAAACTTTAACCTAGCATTATTCTGGTCTCCTAAGTTCTCTACTATAGCTTCTGTTCCAGGTTCTCCTGTAACAGTATCCACCACAACTACAGTAGCTGCATCTCCTGGAGGTCCAGCTGGTCCAGGAACTCCTCCACCTACAGTAGTTTCTTCCCAAGTATCATCAGTTCCAGGTTCAGAACTCGTTTCTACCTTAGCTTTATAGTATTTATTATTATGATATACTATAGTTCCAGGTTGATATGTCCCAGGTTTCCATTTATCTACATATCCTCCTCCTGCAGTAAACCTTCCAATTTCTTCCCATCTTACGTTCTTATATTTTCTGTAGAAAATACCAGATTTGATATCTATTACAATATCATTCCATTGTCCAGTTTTAATATCAGGAGCTTCTCCTGTAACAGTTAAAAAGATTTGCTGATTTGTAGGTTCCCATTTGATTTCAGCATCATCGCCAAGATATTTAAAGAAAGTTTTCTCTTCTTTTACAAATACAATAAGACTTTCATACGGGTATTTGATTTTATACAAATCATCAAAAGAATCTACAATAGTTCTTAAATCTGCAGGAAGTTTACACAATACATCAAACCCAGTAAGACTTGGAACTCCCTCTTCAATATGATCAAGAGATCCTCTTCCAGATTCAAAATTATATGATATTTCTCCTACTGCAGCTAATTGAACCAAATATTCATTTCTATTTGCAAATACAGAATACTGTACATTAGATGTAACTGTAGGATCTGGTTTAATAGGAACCATTCCATTGTACATAAATGATCCGGTAATATCATCTTCATTTGCATCTGTTATAGATAATACTTTATTCCATATATTAGGATATACAATACATGGGTGAAGTTTTGTATTTTCATATAATACATTATCTACGTTCATTCCTATAATATTTTGTATAGGACATAACCTCTTCTCGATAAGAGGAGAATTATTTCTAATAAGTGTATTGAAATAATTACTTGCTTTGGCATCATCAATGATAACTCCATCCGGACTTAATATCTCTTCAAGATCACAATATCCAACAAATACAGGATATATGAAATTATAAGATAATAATGCAGATTTTACTGATGATTTTCCATCAGAAACAACAATCTGAAGTTTAGTATCAAAACTAAACTTTTCAACCTTTTGTTGATACTTATAAGTAGATCCAGGCGTAACTTTAATTTTAGTATCTTGAGATGTAGTCGTTCCAGTTTGTTTATTATAAGTCTTTAAAGTGATTGTAAGATCTGTTTTATCTCCAGCTACAATACTAGCATTAATAAAAAACGGTCTTACTTCTTTAAATCTTTCGATATATATTGTCTTATCAGAAGTAACTTTAGACCCTTCATGATCAGTAATGAAACTAATTTCAGGAGCAGTATATGGAAATAGAATATCATCCAATATATCTTGCACTGAAGTTTCAGATTCTTCTGTAAATGAAGTTCCTGCAGGTATACCTCTGAAATCTCTTACGGTTCTATTATCATTTACGTATGCAACTACAGGAGCTGATGTGAGAACGTCAACTTCAGCTATAACTGCACCGGTATTAGGATCTAATAATTGAACCCTAGCTTTTTCAAGAGCCATTTATTTTCACCTCCTTTTAATCTGTAATTAATCTAAGTCCCATATTAGGACTAACTCTAATAACCCTAGGAAGTCCAGTAGATAACTGAGCTTCGATAGCATCTACTACTTTAATATAATAATGACCTTCCGGTCTTGATTCTACAGGTATATCAGGTTCACCTTTTTGGATAACGTGTATTACTGATGATTCTGCAGGTGCAGGTTGACCGCCTCCGCTTCCACCAGCAGACGCATTTATCTGATCACGAATATACCCTAACATCGTATCAACAGTAACTCGCAAAGTACCGTTACCGTCATCGATAAGCAATTCTTCTTTACCACTTAGCTTTGCAAGTGGATTAAGTTCATGTATTTGTTTGGTTTCAAAAGTACCAGTAACTTGTCCAGCCATGCTATTTCCACCTTTCTTTTAGATTTATTATATAGTTCTGCTATTCAAATAATCTGGTCAAAATAAGAAATTAGGTAAGAAATTGTTGATTTCTTACCTAACATTCATGAATTTCATGAATGTTAGGGAGGTATATAAAGATGGGAAATATATATTTTAGCAGTAGGGATTCAATATTACGTACAGACCAATCGATGTCATTTACATCAATACTTAAATATATTATAGACAATTTGTATAGAGATAGTATGATAGCAGAAGTTCTTATAGATTTAAAACAACAATCTTGGATAGTTGGGAAATTAAAAACAGATGCAGAATCAGAACCAGATATGTGGGGATTTGGAGTTTTTCATATATTTAATATCATACCAAAAATTAACTTTCCGGCTACAATAGTAGACTGGTATATATTTAAAGAAAATTGGTATGATAAAGTAGTAAGAACTAAAGCAATATATACAGACGATAAAGGGACTTGTAAAATAGCCTGGTATGGAGTTTAAAGGAATAGGGGTGACATCCCTATTCCTTATTTTTTATATAGTTCTATGAAAATCTCCCGATTTACCTGTCCATGTAACAGATCGTCTTGCTTTTTGACTATTATCTCCTATCCATACTTGAACACGTCTTGGCGAATTGTTTATTCCAGAATGGACAGTTTTAGCTATACCTGTTAAAACCATATTTTTTGTTTTTTCATTATCTTTATAGTCTTTATTTCCTTTTGTAGTTAATTGGAAATGTATAGGATTTTTGTTAGAATTCGGATAAGTTTTATACATTTTATCCAAATCATTCTGACTTAAACTTATAGTATTAACTCCAGCTTTAACGTTTATATCTGACGAAAATGACCTCCCATTGTACTCAGATCATATCCTAAGAACTAATGAATTTGATGCAGTTGATTGTATTGTAACTGAGAATTCTTGGGAAAATATCATATCTGAAATATTAGTTATCCTGCCTATATCTAATGTCTGATCTGTAATCTTAATTACATTAGAATCAATTGCATCATGTGCATCATCAGATGTTCCTTGTATTTGTAAGTTGTACCAAGTTAATGGCTGAAGATTTGGTATTTCAAATTCACCATAATTGGAATTTACATTAATAACTTTCCAATCTCCACTGTCCACTTTATACCACATTTGTTTAAGATTGATATTAGATGTCCAACTTATTACAAATCCTTCTAACTTTTTTTGTTTAATTTTTGCAGTTATAGTAGGCGCTTGGTATCTTGTTCTTACTGTAAGATAAACTACGTTACCTTCACCTGCATCGTTAACGCCTTGAAATCGCATATTATATGTAGTTCCTGGAGATAATCCTGTTGCAGTGTAACTTTTAGCTGCTCCAGGTATCTGTCTCCACCAATCACCCATATGGTACCACATCTCTGTAGGTTCATCACCTTCTATCAAATCAAATGCAAAGCTTATAGAATCTGTACTTGCAGAAATACCAGAATTTCCTTTATATGGATTTGTACCTCTCTGATTTCCTATAGTAGGTAATTCTACTGTTTTTAAATCGACCCTAGTTCCAGGTATTTCCCATCCAGGATCTCTATCAGCTTCCCCATGAGGAGCAACAGTACAAGAAGCCCCTCCAGTATCATCATACATAGAGCATCGTGTAGCTAAATAACACTGAACACATCCATTATTCAAATCTATATTTATAGTTCCAGAGAAATCTTGATAAATATTATTACCAGATCCATCCACCCCTGCAACTCTAGTAGCATCCCAAGTTCCATTTTCGTATACTCTTATAAAGTTAATATACATATGATAATATAAAAACCATCCACTGTTATGAGTAGTTTGAACTGATAAATATACTGTGTTATTATCTTGATCTACATAACCACTGTATATAGACCATTTAGGTTTATCGTGAACCATTTGACCAGATGGATAATTAAAATAAGTTCCCATAAGCACACTCCTTTCTTTTAGAATTAATAAATAGTGAAGAGGAAACCCTCTTCACTATATTTTATATTGTTCTTCTCGAATTGTTCGAACTATCTCCAACCCAACTTACAGCTCTACGAGGAGTATTATTTTCATCTCCCCACCATACTTGGCATCTTCTTGTTGAGTTATTAACTCCAACATGTTGAGTTTTTGCTATACCTGTAAGTAACAAAGTTTTGTTTTGCTGAGTATCAGGCCAATTTTTCCATTCCCCTTTTGTTGTTAAAAGGAATTTTATTGGAACTTCATTGGATTTTGGATAACACCTATACATCTTATCCAATTGATCTTGCGTTGGATTAAACGTAAATGTTCCTTTAGATACATCGAACGTAAATCTTGGACTCAATCCGTTTCCTTCTGTCCATATCTCTAATTGAAGCGGTTTTGTTGATTCGCTAGCTATATTTATTTTGATAGCCAATCCAAACGTACAATCTCCGATAGAAGTTATATGAGCTCTATCTAAAGTTGTTGCCGACTTTCCTTCAGTATATGTCTCTAGGCTATCATATGTAGCTGTGGATCTTCCCCAAAAAACTATGGTGTGAGCAGTTTTTGGATCGAACCACTTTGCAGTAAAAGTTCCACTTTTTCCTGTTCCTGTTTTTACCCACGACCCACCATCAACTTGATATTGAGCATCAGCAAGATCTTTATCTGATGTCCAACTTAAATTTATTTTCTCCAAATCAACACTATCTATGTTCAGTGTTAGTTTGGGAGGATTGTGTCTGGTTCGTATTGTTATAGATGCAGAACCGGAACTCCCTATAGTGTTTTTCAAGTATACTGTCACGGTATATGAAGTTCCAGGGCTTAACCCAGTAATATTAAACTGAGATGTTTTTGCAAGTTCTCCTTTAGCACCATTACTACAACTCCAAAATATTTTACCATTATCAGGCTTTCCCCAATCTGATGAAGATACTCCTATTGTAAGTGAATTTGTGCTTGCAGATATCCCTGCATTGTTATTATATTTATTATTATTTGTAAGAGTAGGAGTTTCTGGTTTATTTCCTGCCTGTGGAGCTGTAAGCTGTATAGTTTGAACTATATGAGGATGATTTGTATTCCCTCCATTACCATAACATGTACAATTAGAGTTAGTCCATATATATAAATAGCATGCAGTTCCTGTATTTATAGACGTGAGATTAACTTGCCCTAAACCGTATTTATAGTCTCCCCAAGTGTTAGGAAGTGCAGGCTTATCAATTATTTGTACAGCGTCTTCAAAATTTTGACTGTCTAATGATACATATATTTTTAAAGTATATCCAAAATAAGAAGGATTAACTAAAGCTAACAGAGATCCGCTTACATCTACATCTATACTATCACCATAATCTTTTCTGTTAACTGTACCTATAGATATATCTGCATAGATATTAGGTACTTCATTATAATTAGATAAACCAGGACCATGCACTTGATATTTTCCCATTTATATGCACCTCCCTAAAAATACTGTAGATATATTACCCCAGATAGTAAAGTAGATGGAATACTTGTACCGATTTGAATATCAGTAACGTTTCTAAGTTTATTCTCTACTATCTTTAATCGTGCATCTAATTTTTTATTGACATCTTCTATCTTATTTGTCAATTCTTCTCTTACATTGTTTATTTCAGTCTGTAACTGTCTTTTCGTATCTTCGATCTTTTGATTAAGTTCTATCTTAACATTATCTATCTTAGTATTGAGATTTTGATCTGCTAATTTAAGCTCTTCATAGATCTGCTCTACGTATTTCTTAAATTCAGACAAATCAGCTCCAAGATCATTATAGATATTATCTATCTGATCTTGCATATTATCGATCTTGGTATTGATCTTGTCAATCTCATCATAAATATGATCAAGAAGTTCGTTAATCTTTTCTACTGAATAATATACATTATTCAGATTTTCTGTAGCAGTATCTCCGTTAAAAGCATTGCGAAGATTCTGCAGTGTAATTTTTCTTGTCAAATCTGTTTCACTTACAAGAAAATATGAGTCTGCATGAATTTGAGAAACTTCTAAAAGTTCTTCAATTCGTTTACCATTTTCAATAGATATACTTGCCATGCTTTCACCTCCTATGCTACTCTAAACCACTGGCCGTTAAGATGTCTCAATATTACAGGAGTATATTGATTTAAAATTACATCTCCAACCATTCGTATATCATTATTAGCTTTTAATGTTGCTCCTGCAGACGAATACAAGGCAACTAATTGTCCATCTAATGACGGAAATACTAAATCAGTAATATTTCCAGTATAAGAGATATCCAATGCTATGTTCATATATCCAGGAACTTTATTGTTAAGATTTTCATTTAAATCTGCAGGTTTTGTTAATACTACTTTTTCTCTACAGATAGGATCAATAGAGTCAATAAGATCTCCAACCAATGAAGTTAATGCTTGAGATACAGATGCACCTGATGCTAATGTAGATACATCAATAATAGTATTAAGATATAATCTTCCAGTCATTCTATCAAAGATATAACTTACATTAGTTGCAGGTTCTCCTGCTTTAACTCCTTCTGCTGAAGCTCCATTAAATTTTTGCATTCCTGATAAAGTAACTTTAGCTGCATCTGATAAAATACTGTACATTATACGAACATCATCGCATATAATATCACTACATCCTAAAGTTACATCTACTACCCCTGTAACAACAATTCCTGTATGAAGTTTATTGAATCCGCAAGATGCTACTTGAATAGAATCTGAGTTAGATGAAATTTGAACACCTACTGCAGTAATAGTAGATCTATTAGAGCCATATCCTTCGCAGATATTGTCAGAAATAATAATTCCTCTATCTTTAATAGTGCTAGTAGTATTTATACAATACTTAGAAGCAATAATTCTATTTGAAGATATGAGAATATTTCTATTTCCATAACTTGTTTCTTTCTTAAGTCCAGAGCTTACGATAATACCGTAAGCCACTTCTCTATTAGATTTTCCTATCATGCAGTTCTGTATAACAATATCGGAAGATCCATTAATACATATTGCTTTCTCCATACGTCCTTTAGACGGAGCATCGAATAAACAATCTGTTATAGTTACATTTGTAGAATATGGGTAAATTTCAATTCCATATTTTCCAATAAATGTACCATTCTTTATAATAATATTGCTCATATCTTCATCTAATCCTAAACAGATACATGAAGAAGTTGAGCAGAATAAAGTAGAACCATTTAAATCTACTACAGAACCAGAAGGGAATTCTAATGGTCCTGAGACTTTATAAGTTCTCTTAGGAAAAAATAAAGGAAACCCTTTCTTTAAAGCTTTTGTGATAAAAGTAAAATCATCATTAACTCCATCACCAAAAGCCCCACATTGCAATATATTAAGAGTCCCATTATGCACAAGATGAGCTCTTAAAGTATCACTCGTACGAAGATAGTGTGTAAGCATACCATCATTCAAATCTGTAGGTGCATATACTATTTTATATATAGCAGCACCACCATCATTTACTTCTCTATATCCGAGAGTTTGAACTACATCTCCCTCTTTAAAAGTTGCATTTTTCATATCTTCTACGGTATTGAAGAAGATACTTTGTTGTAATAGAGATCTGAATTCACCTACCTCAGTAGTCTTAGTACCATCATTATCTTCAACGATAATTAAATCAGTTAAAGAGATACTACCAGATTTTTGAGGCAATTCTCGTATTTTTACTGTATCCATTCTAAATCTCCTTTCTAATAGAATTTACACATTCCGTCATGTATCTTTTCTGCAATCATAGCATGTCCTTTATCAGAAGGATATACTCCATCTTTATTAAGATAGATTTTAGAATTGTATTTATTAATCATACATTCATCAAATAAATCTAAACAAGGAATATGATTTACTTTTCCAATATCAGACATTGCATTTGCAAAATCTCTAAGATATTTATCATTTACCAAGTTTGTATCACAATCTAAATCATCGCCAGGTTCTGTACTTGATCTAAAGATTGGAGATACAAGCATTACTTTAGCACTAGGCGCTTTAGTAAGTAATTTCTTAATTGCTAAATTAAGAGATCCTTTAAATGTGGTATCATTTTCATTGTCATCATTTCCAATAGGAGCCATTCCGCTTCTATAGTCTTCTGCACCAATAAAAATCAATACATAAATTTCATCTTCTACTGTTAATCCAGTAGCAGTGTCTATCTGAGTAAGTAAACTACTTTGTTTAAATATATCATCTCCATAGTTTCCAGCAGTAGCATCAGACAGAGCATGATTAAATACTCTATATCCATATTTCTTATTTAAGATAGACGGATAAGCTGTGTGTAAAATATCTGTAGATCCTAAACCATAGCTTATTCCATCTCCAAAAATATGAATAGCTTTACCATCAAATTTTGATTTAGAGACATTTGTGCTATTGAACCAATCTGTTCTAATAAGAGCATGGTTACTATCGTAATATTCATAGCATGAATATGTAATGCAGCCATTAATATCAGCTCTTTTAGCTTCATATTCTTTTCTATTATCAAACGTTCTTACGTTCACAAGATACTTATCTGCTGTAGGAAGATTTTTTACTGTAGATTCACACAGATAATTTCCATCTGACTTAGTATCTAAGAATAAATCTCCTTCAGAAAGTTTACCTCTGTTATTATATCTATCTCCAAGTAAATCAGATTCTACTTTATTTACTTCAGATATTTCAAAATGTGCTACGAAATCAAGGATTGATAATTTTTGGAACAATCCTTTTCTCTCAAAATACGGTCTCACTTCACTAGAGTATTCTTTATAGTATACTCTTTGAATGATGTACTTACCATCAGTACCATATCGTATAACTTCAAGAAGTCTAGTTTCATCCATATCTTCTCCGTAATGAGGAACTCCTTCTACTGTAGCTGCAACCTCATACACTCCAGATTCAACCAAACGATTTAAGTTACCTTCAGGGTAACTTCCTCTATAAGTATAATCTTTAGTTAATTTTCTTGCAGATATAGACCCATCTGCTAAGTCATCTCCTCTCCATCCACCTGTAGGAACTGAAGGAGGAGTGATAGGAGTTTTTCCTGTCATAGCATCTAATATATCTGCACCTAAGTGTTTAAGATGAATTTTCTCATCTTCGTTACCATAAGCTAAATCCTGACCTGTGATAGGAACAGATTTCTTTCTGGTATTTTCTAATTCCTGTATAACTGGATCCAAATCAACTTTATCAAGTTTCTTTGCATCGATCTCAGCTATAGCTGCATCTAATTCTATATGAGATACTTTATCTTTAATAAGATTCTGTATATCTTCTTCCATACCTCCGATTCCATCTGACACAGAATCTCTAATCTCATCTATAAGCTGATGCACTTTTTGAGATGAATAGATTCTATAATTAGATGGAGCTTCTTTATCAGAGATAAGAGAAATACGAAAATTTCTAAATAAAACTTTTTTAGTGTTTTCTAAATCTTCGACAAGCAAAATATCAGTATCATCAATACGTTCTTTTTCCAAAAGATCGGTTATAAAGATACCGACATTCATTGAATCGTTAGCCATAAAAGTTTACCTGCCTTTCTTTAAATTTTTTAATAGAATGTTTCCGCAGTGAATTCCCGATGGTATTTGGTACCATCGGGAGTATATAGTCTAAAAATATTGAAAATAAACTTTTCCTGTAGGAAGAGATACTGGAACCTGATTTCCAATTTCGAACATATTTTTCAATCTATTTGTAACTTCAATACATTCATTAGTTGCATTGTTACAGTTAGTAATAGCAGTATTAACTCTATTAGTTAATTCTAACACTTTGGCGTCTACTTCTTTTAATTTATTATTAACTTCAACAATTTTATTATTCATTTGAATCATAATATTGTTAAATCTATCTTGTCTATTTTGTTCATTTTCCTGTCTTTGGGCTTCTTGTTGACCTCTAGTAATTTCATTTTCGTTACGTCTAGCTTCATCTTGCTCCCATTGAAGTATCATTCTAGTCCATCTTGCAAATTCTTGAACTCTCGTATTTTCATTCTCAATACGTTCATTTTCTCGAATTACAGTTTCGTTATAAAATGGAGTCCATACCTCTTCCCATATACGAATCCATTCTTCAAATTGTTCTCTTCGTTCTTGTTCGTCCTGTATTCTCTGCTCTTCATTCTTTTGACGTTCAGCTTCATTAGCAGCATACTGTTCATCTTTCTTTCTCATCTCTTCCATAAAAGATTCTACTTATACTAATTTAGCTCTAATCATTTCAAGCATCTTATCAGATGCATCTTCTATAGCTTTATAAAAAATATCTACAGACATTTGTTTTGTATCTTGATCATCTTCTATAAGTAATACAGATCTTCTATCTACTTCTTCTTTAACTGGAAGCTCTTTAATTTTAACGGTTTTCCAAAAAGAATCAGTAGTTCCGTTTTTATTTACCATAAATCTAACCTCCTTTTTATAATTATTAGAATGTGCAAAAATAAAAAGAATAAGGGATTATCCCTTATTCTGCATAGTTTCTTACTTAACATTCATGAATTTCATGAATGTTAGGGAGGTATATATAATGGCATATAGCGATAGTATTGGATTTGCGGAATCATATGTAATGCATAATTGCACAGAGAGTGGTAGAAATATAACTATAAAAGAATTCGTAGACAGATGCCTTGCTTTTAATAATTTTATTGTCAATTTT
>ENA-ORTS01000589-ORTS01000589.1-human-gut-metagenome-genome-assembly--contig:-NODE-589-length-28945-cov-3.229180_pt1 | contig 28945 bp, 12 predicted proteins | sample MGYA00241911_ERZ509186 | MGnify/ENA primary metagenome ERZ509186 (study PRJEB26280, sample SAMEA2338852) | human gut metagenome | biome: human gut; feature: human-associated habitat; material: faeces...
CATAATATAGTCCTCTTGATTTCAGTCGCATTAGACATAACGAACTTTACAATATTCATCCCTTTAATCTCTTTTCCTTCTATTCTATAAGTTCCCTGTTTATGCCAATCAGGACATAACTTAAGAAGATTGCTTACAAAGGATTTACTATATAATTCCATAGTATTTCTGTAATTATTATATTTTGATATACAGTGGGCTCTTTTGTCATTTTTATTGCCAGGCGACACTCCTAATGTGCAATCCTCGGGATTTACAAGTAATATTATATATTCAGGATTGCCTATAGCGGATATTGTATCTTTATTTATTCTAACTACCGGCTTTCTTAAATTTATTGATACGGATGGTTTAAGAATTTTTTGAGTCTCCATTTGTATTCTCCTTTATGTTTTTTCTGTAATACCAAATACAGTATATCCATCAAATTTCCCAATCTGCATTCGTTTTTTATGTTCACTCACAGGTAATCCGAATTGGTTCTGCCATTCAGCAGGGAAAACCGGATGTTTGGACATTTTAGGTTTACCATCTTCCATTACTGTTCTGATGAATATTTCAGGGGAGGTTAAATCAAACACAAACAAATATTCATCATTGCTTTTAACTAATTTACCAAGTAATTTATATCTGTAACTATTGTTCCAGTCTAATAACTCGGCAATTTTGCCCCAAAATACGCGACAGGTAATCTGCTTAGGTTTTCTTTTAGTGGTGCACCATAAAAATGAATCTTTTTCTTCTTCATTGCAAGGTCGTACTGCAAGTTTTTTATCTTCCGAATTCACAAGTATCTGAACATAATCTATGTTTGGAAACTTTTTTATACAAGCCATATTCAAATATACTTTATTCATATTAAATGTGATGGATGGTTCAAATAAATGTGCGAAATATTCACCTCTGACAACCTGATAACCTTCATAATTAAAATCAATTTTTTCAATTTCTTCTTTTCCTGATAATGATGGTTGAATATTATTATTTATCATCTTTTGTATGCTCCATATCTGTTTTTAAAGTTTTAATTGCAGCATTGATATCATCTGCACTTGTTACCTGCAAAGTATGTGTTTTATAAATATTGCCTTCTTCTTGAGAGTTCCAGTCATCTATATTCTCAAGAATTTTTGTCTGAATCTGTTGATAAAAATTATTTCCAAAATTTTTATCCCAGTTATTTGGGTATGCCAAAATGTTGTTATTTTTCCCATACGTAAACGGTTCTATATCTTCTAATATTTTTTTTGAAGTACAATTTTTCTCTTGAGATATAAATAATTCAGGCTCTGTTAAATCAAATATAATAAGCTGTTCATCTTCTTTTTGCCGTTTTACACCTCTTACTCTATATTTATATTGAGAATCCCAGCCTAAAATCTCAAAAAGTGTTTTTGCGTATGCCATCCCATGTATATTTCTCGAAATGTAAACTCCGTTTTTAATCTTTGCCCATTGAACAATATTTTTATTTCCGTGACTTGATTTGCATGGTCTGACCGCAAAAAGTTTCTTTACAGGATTTATAAGCATTTCCACAAACTGAATATTGCCGAATTTTCTTATACATTCAATATTAAAAGTAATTAAATGATTTGAAAAAGTTACACATGTTTTTTGAGCAGTATCAAAAAATTGTGCCCTTGCGACTTCAAAATTTCTAAGATCAAAATCCCCTTCCTGCACTTTAATTTCGACATCATCAATTAAATCCTCGGAATTATATGCACTTTTTGACGCATCTATATAATTTTGTGCAGAAAAACCTGACCATCTTATATTAATAGTTACAAACCCCTGTAAAATTCCATTTCTTATGACCTTTAATTCAGGTAAAAAGCCTTTATGTTTGTATTTTGCATTTCTAATTAGTTTTTGAACTGCGATAAAATCATCTCTGGGAATTATACCTTCATGATGTTCTATCATTCCATACTGAGGTTTGTCACCTTTATTTTTCTTTGATTTATGATTTAAATAACTTGGAGTCCAGGTTTTTCTTGATAATAAATCACCGCATTCTCTTTCATTTTGAAGTATTTGTAATATTGAACCGGATGACCATTTCGTATTACCTTTTTTAGTTTTTCTTCCGTATTCTTCCAGTGTTTCTGCAATTTGTTCAGGAGTAGAACCTGAAAGATACATATAAAATATAAGTTTAACGGTTTTCGCTTCTTCAGGATTTATAACCAGATTTTTGTTTTCATCTAAATCATATCCCAATAATGGTGAAATAAGATATAGCCCTCTATTAAATCTCATATCTATTGAAGAATTCATAATATTACTTTTTATGTGTGATTCTTCCTGTGCCATTGCCGCAAGAAAAGTAAGCGGCATTTCATTTTTATCCTCATATGTATTTACACATTCGGATTCGAATAGTATATATACTGGAGGTGTTAAATTTTTTAATTCTTGTATAGTAGCCATACAATCAACTGTATTACGTGCAAATCTTGCAACTGTTTTTGTTATTATTAAATCAATTTTACCAGCTTTACAGTCATCTATCATTCTGAGAAATTCATTACGATTGTTTAACGAAGTCCCTGAAATTCCTTCGTCAGCGTAAATATCAACAAGAGTCCAATTTGGATTTTTGTTAATTAAATCAGTGTAATGATTTCTTTGCAATTCAAATGAAGAAGTTTGACCAATACTGTCTGTAGAAACCCGTGCATAAACCGCAACCCTGCGTTTTATTGTATCATCGTAAATTGAGGACTGCGATTTAGCTGGGATCACAAATGTTTTATTATTATTAACACCTTTATAACGTTCTCTAATTTTATCTTTTTCATCCATAAACAGATTATAAATTTAGAAAGATTGATATACCATAAAATACTATTTTAAGACTTATAATGAGAGTTTATTACAATTTCTTTAATCATTTTATAAGATACTTTATATTCACAACTGTTGCACTGTGGATTAATATCAGTATTATTTTCTTCATAAATTTGAAAAATAATATTTGCATTCAGGTTTTCAAGAATTTTTTCAAGTGTTGCAAAACTGATAGAAGGTGTTCCACGTTCAATGTTACTAAGATGTGGTGTCGATAAATTGCACATTTCTGCTAAATTTTCCTGCGTTAAATTTTTTGCTAACCTATACTTTTTAATTGATTGACCGAGTTGTTTGTAATTAATTCGCATAAATACCCTTTCATATTTTGTACCGGTTTAATTTTAACGAATTTCAAAACGGTCATTTTTAATACCAAATTCACTAAAAATTCCCTGTTAATAACTTTAGGGAGTTTGGCTTTAAAACCTGAATATATATAAGATATTATCGTATTATTTCCAAGATTTCACTGTAATTTTTTGAAAATTTACTGAAAAATTAGCTATATCAGGGAATTTCATTCAGAGCTTTTTGCTTTGTGGACTATGATATCCGTTTTTTTAGTCCGTAAACTGAGAATTAGTGAAGATAAAATTTTGAAAACCCGCCCATACAGCGCGGGTTTTGTTATGCTAAAATATTTAGAGAATTTTTCACGCCGTGTTTTAAAGAATTTTTGCTAAATTATAGCCTAAATTCTCTTTTTGAAATTTCAAAGGTGCAGATTGGGGATATTTATTTATGTTAGAGCAAAATAATGACAAGTTTGTAAAGTAAAGTTACCATTTTTGTAAAAACAAGCAATTTTTATTTTTACTTCTTTTGTTAAAAGAAGAAAAGGTAAAAAATATGATAGTAAATTTATACAGTAATCAACAGTCTTACAATAACAAATATAAATCAATTGTGAATTTTAATGGTACACCTGCAAAATTCTCTCAGGAATTAAAAACATACATTTCAGGGTCTGTTAAAACAAAAGAAAACGAAATAAATCTATTAGAAATATTTAAAAATACTTTAAGGCAATTTTTAAATCCTGAAAACAAACTTGGAAGCGGCGAATTTGGAACAGTATATAAAATTGACGATGAATTTGTTCTAAAAAAGCCAAACTTTGAAGAGTTAAAGATAGACAGACTTTCTATTAATGAAAATCCGATTGTTCAAAAGCTTAAGACTTATTACGGGGAAGCTGTTGCCAAAATAGGAAATATAAAAATATTAAAAAATGCAGCCGAAACAGAAACTCCAATTCCAGCAGGAGTTAAAGATGGGCTTACCGAGTATTGGCAAAAGCTTGGCTATTACAGAGATGTTTACCTGAAAAAGTTTACATCACTTCCTCAAAAGGCTTTTGATGATGTTGCTGCAGACTTTAAAACTCTCAGTGCAGAAAGAAAAGCTTTTGATACAATTAATCCAAACAACTTTCTTGCTGACGGCGATAAAATAAAAATTATAGATGACATAGAACTTCCTAATGACAAATTCTTTAACAGCCTCGCCGGAATGATGAAAGTATTCCTAACAACCTTTGACAGAAATACAAAAGCAGAATTTGATATTCTTGCTGTAGGAGCCAGAAGAAATCTATTAAGAAAAATCGTCTTAGCTGGTGAAAAGCAGGAATTAAACTTTGGGTCATCAGCAGCTGAAAGAGAAGAATTAAATGAAGCTTTGAGACTTTGTGATATTCAGACACCATGGCGTGAAGTACAGACTGATTTATGTAATCTCAGAAGACGTTACCCTAATATTGAGGAACGTCTGAAAAAAGTTAATGAATATATTGATGAACTGGAAGATAGCGGATACAACCCTTTTATGGACTAAGACAGTCTAAACAATCCTTTTATTGCATCAATAAGTGTTGTATGCCTGCGGAAATCTTTTGTGGTACGGATTTGATTCACAAAATTATCTGCCTGCTCTTTTGAATTAATATTAAAAGTATATAATTCAACAGCTTTTTCAGGGTCGTTGATATATAAAACAAGCATAGAGGAACTGTTCAGACATAACTTATTTTTAACATCACCGCTGCTGCGCTTTTCAAGAGCATAATGCGAAATATTTTTAATATCAAAGGTATTTTCCACAATCTTTTCTGAGAAACGTTTTTTCTGAACATATACAGAACAAACGCCGAAATCACTATTACATGCGATAGATTGAAGAGGTGTTTCATACAAACACACGCTAATAAGTCCTGCACAAACTGCAAAAAACGCTAATATTAATTTATATTTGTTTTGCATAATATTTTCTCCGATATTTAAGGTTAATTTTAATATAAACAGCTTTTAATTAAAATTTTATTACAAAAAATACATATACTTTTATTAAAAAATATCCCTTATCTGTGACATGAGTAAGAATAATATTATTATAAAAGGAGGAGAAATATATGAAAGACAAGACTTTTTTGATGATTCCTGGACCTACACCTGTACCGGAATCTGTTATGCTGGACATCGCAAAACACCCGATAGGGCATAGAAGTTCGGAATTCTCCTCCATTTTGGAAGAAGTTTATGCAAATCTAAAATACGTTTTTCAAACAGAAAATGATGTATTTATGTTCACATCAAGCGGGACAGGAGCAATGTGTGCAGCGTTAGAAAATCTTATAAATGAAGGTGACAAGGTTCTTTGTCTTGTTATAGGTAACTTTGGAAACCGCTGGGCAAAAATCGCAGAATCCCGCGGAGCTGTTGTTGAAAAAATTGAAGTTGATGCAGGTGAAATTATTAACCCTGAAATCTTAAGACAACGCCTTGCTGAAGATACTGATAAAGAAATTAAAATAGTAACTCTGACTCACAGTGAAACTTCAACCGGAGCGGCAAATGACGTTAAAACATTATGTTCAATAATAAAAGACCATGGTGCAATTTCGGTTGTTGATGGGGTAACCAGTGTTTGTGCAATGCCTTGCAATCCTGATGAATGGGGAATTGATGTACTTATTTCTGGTTCGCAGAAAGGATTTATGATACCTCCGGGACTTGCATTCCTGACTGCAAATGATAGAGCCTGGAAGCTTTATGAACAATGTAAGCACCCGAGTTTTTATTTTGACTGGGCAGCTCATAAAAAATCAGTAAACGCTAATTCAACTCCGTTTACACCTGCCGTAAATTTAATTGTCGGACTTAATACGGCTTTGAAAATGATTAAAGATGAAGGCATTGATAATGTTAATTCACGTCATAGACGCCACGCAATGGCGCTTAGAAAAGCATTACGCGCAATTAATTTAAAGCTTCTCGTTGAAAAAGATGAGAATGCAAGTTATGCAATAACATCAATTCTTCCGCCGGATGGGATTTCTGTGCCTGATATAAGAAAGACGCTGAAAGAAGATTATGACATTGTTGTAGCAAACGGCCAAAATCAGTTAAAAGACAAAATATTTAGAATGGGAACTCTAGGTTTTGTCTGCGATAGAGATTTAATTGCAGCAGTTGGCGCTTTGGAAGCTTCTTTGTGCAAACTCGGTCACAAATTTACTCTTGGCAACGGTGTAAAAACTCTTATTGAGGAATTAAATAAATAAATGCAGAATTGAGTAATACCCGTCTGCCGGCAGCCTGTTTGCAGAGGGATTACGGCTATAGTAGCATAGAAAGGACAAAATGAAAGTTTTAGTAACAGATAAAATAAACGAATCAGCAGGGAAAATTATTGAACAAGCTGCCCAAGTAGAAATTCTGCCGACAATGACAGAAGATGAATTAATACAAATTATTCCTCAATATGATGCTTTAATGGTTAGAAGCCAGACAAAAGTTACGGCAAAAATAATTGAGGCAGGTAAAAATTTAAAAATAATAGGACGTGCAGGCGTCGGCGTTGATAATATTGACGTAGATGCAGCAACGCAAAAAGGTATTATTGTTGTAAATTCTCCTGACGGAAATACGATGGCAGCAGCTGAACATACTATTGCATTAATGCTTGCGATGGCAAGAAATATAGCGCCGGCAGCAGCATCTACAAAATCAGGGAAATGGGATAGGTCAAAGTTTACAGGCTGTGAGCTTTATAAAAAAACTCTCGGCATCATCGGACTTGGCAAAATAGGTTCTCATGTAGCAGAAGTTGCCCTGGCTCTGGGAATGAAGCTTGTTGTTTTTGACCCTTATACATCAAAAGAAATTGTTGAAAAAATGGGCGGAGAATATGTTCAATCTTTAGATGATTTTTGGGGAAAATGTGATTTCATAACAGTTCACGTTCCAAAGGCCAAAGAAACAATTAATCTCATAAACAAGACATCAATATCAAAGATGAAAAAAGGAGTAAGACTTGTAAACTGTGCAAGAGGCGGTATTATTAACGAACAGGATTTAAAAGAAGCAATTGAAGCCGGACAGGTTGCCGGTGCCGCAATTGATGTTTACGAGAACGAACCTGATATTACAAAATGTCCATTGATAAATTGTGAAGGAAACATTGTTTTAACCCCTCACCTGGGCGCTAGTACTCAGGAAGCCCAGATAAATGTTGCTGTAGATGTTGCAGAGCAGATTAAAGAAGTTCTTTCAGGGGGGTCAGCTTCCTCTGCTGTTAATATTCCATCACTTAGACCGGTTAAGCTGGAACCGGTCAAGGATTATATGCAAATTGCGGAAAATTCCGGAGAACTGGCTATGCAGATGTCCGAAGGAATGGTTAAGACCATTGAAATCACAGCTCAGGGAGATTTGGCAGACTTAGATATTCAACCGCTCGAAGTAGCTGTTTTAAAAGGCGTGCTTTCTTCTATGCTTGAAGGTGTAAATTATGTTAATGCGCCCGTTCTTGCTAAAAAACGCGGTATTGATATAATTTCTTCACGTTCAAAGGTTAAATGCAACTTTGCAGGACTTTTGACTATTAAGTTAACTACCGATAAAGGTGTAAGCATTGTTGCAGGAGCACTTGTGGCAAAAGATATTCCAAGAATTGTAAAAATTGACGATTATGAAACAAGTATCCGCCCTCAAAAACATATGCTTATTGTCCCTCATATCAATAAGCCGTCTATGATTGCAAAAGTTGCTAAAGTTATAGGCGAAAACAACATAAACATAGGCTCTATGAATGTTGTTCAAAAAAATGACAAACATGAAACAGAATCTATAATGGTTATAAATATTGATTCCGAGGTCGGGGAAAATGTTCTTTCTGAAATTGAAAAAATAGACGGGGTTCACAATCCTAAGTATATTAATCTGAGTGCACAATAATAAAAGGCAGGCAAATGAAATTAGCAGTTTTTGACTTTGATTCTACTTTAATGGACGGAGAAACATTAGAATTTCTTGCGCGTGAAACAGGAATTGAAAAACAAGTAAAAGAAATTACCGACAGTGCTATGCGCGGAGAAATTGACTTTTTTGAAAGTTTACAAAAAAGAGTTTCGCTTCTAAAAGGCTTAAAAGTCGAAACTGTTAATCAAATTTGCGCTAATCTTCCTGTTATGAACGGTGCTGTAGAAACTATCCGGGAATTGAAAAAAATGGGTTACAAAGTTGTATGTTTTTCCGGCGGATTTAAAAATGCTACAGTTCCTTTTAAAGAAAAGCTCGGGCTTGACTGTGAATTTTCCAATACTCTTCATACAAAAGACGGTATTTTAACAGGATTTGCCGGAGGGGAGATGATGTTCAATGACAGCAAAGGGGAGATGCTAAAACGTTTGCAGGAAATTCTTGGTATTACGCCTGAGAATACTCTTGTTACCGGTGACGGGGCAAATGATTTAAGTATGTTTAAATATGCAGAAAAACGCGCGGCTTTTTGTGCGAAGCCGATTTTAAAAAAACATGCCAATATTATAATCGATAAAAAAGATTTAAAACTCTTGTTAAATAATATTTAACGTTTTAAAATAATAACGCGGATAAGAATTTCTGGTTTATACATGCGAAAGATTAAGGCTTTATTATTAATAGCAGTATTAATTTTTAACAGTACCGCGGTTTCAGCCGTTCAGGATATACCGTTCCAACAAGGTGAGATGCTTACACTGGAAGACTGTGTTGGAATTGCCATAAATAAAAGCCCTCAAATCAGAAAATATGAATATAATCTTGAAGTTGCCACCAGTAATTTAGGGATTGCAAAATCCGCATATTTCCCGACATTAGGTGCAGGAGTTGGAATTTATCAGGATTACAATTCAAATAAAAATTACGACGGCTCTTCAAACAGAAATCTGCCGTCTGTAGATGTTTATTTAAGCCAGCTTATATGGAATTTCGGCAAAACAAGCGCACTTATCAGGATGGAAAAATTCTATCAGCTTGCCGCAGAATATCAGTTTATGGATAGCATCTGCAATACAATTTTTGATGTTAAAACAAAATATTACAACGTACTGCGTGCTCAGGCAATACGGGATATTCAATACAACAATCTTTTAATATGCGAAAAAAATTACTGGCGCGCAAAAAAATTCTATGAAACGGGCAAAAAGCCAAAGATAGATTTTGTTAATGCTGAAGTTTTTTTAACAGAAGCAAAAATGAAATTAACCGATGCCCAAAATGATTATGATTTAGCACTGGCTGATCTGGGTAATTCTTTATATATAGCTTACGCACCTGATTTTAAGATAAAAAAGATTAAAACTTTCAACTTTTATGATATATATACCCCTAAAGTTCTCTATGACAAATCAGGGTATACAAAAGAAAATAAAATTCCTGAAACTCTTCAGGATAAAAATATCAAAAATATTGCATACAGAACAAAAATTGAAAAAAATACAATTTCAGAAATTGTAACCTCTGAATTGCTTGAACTTCCGTTTTCAATGAATCAGTCATTTGATCTTGCATACAAAAACAGTCCGGATTTGTGGGTGCTGGATGCGACACTGGATGCAATGAAACAATCAGTTCTGTATATAAAAAGAGAATATTATCCGGATATTACAGGTAGTGTCGGCTACGGTTATAACAATACAAGAACACTTTCAAACAATAACCTGAATATGGCTGTGAATATGACAACCGCTATTAACTTTAAACAGCTTAAACATGAGATTGATAAAGCTAATGCACAGGTAAACCTTGCAAGTAACGACATTGATTTATTCAAACAGGATTTATATTTTCAGGTAAAAAAATGCTATTACAATGTTAACAAAGGCGAACAGCAGGTTGTGAACGTTCAGGAAAAAGTTGAAGAAGCCCTTGAAAACTATGAGCTTGCTGACGAAAGATATGACAAAATGCAAAACAATTACGTTGCCTTACAGCAGGCACGGAACAACTATAATGATGCAAAAATTTTATATGTGAATACCCTGTATGATTATAATATTGCACTTGCAAACCTTGAAATTGCAATGCACTACCATCTGGATGACCTGCACCACAAAGCCCAGCATGCTTTAAAATATCACTATCAGGAAATCTTTAACAAGCTTGAATCTGTTCTGCATTGTGAATATATTGATAAAGAGGAACAACCTGACCGCAAAAAGAAATAAGATTAAGAAATCTTTTTTACAATTTTGCAAGGATTACCCGCTGCCAGAACATTTGGAGGGATGTCTTTATTCACAAGACTTCCTGCGGCAATAACACTGTTATCGCCGATTGAAACCCCGGCAAGTACAGTGACATTTCCGCAAATCCAGACATTATCCCCTACTTTTATAGGCATTGAGCAATCAAGACCTTTATTACGCGTTGCCGCATCAAGAGGATGCTTTGGAGTATAAAAAGAACAGTTTGGTCCTATTAATACGTTGTCACCAAAAATAACCTCTCCGGCATCAAGTATAAGAAGATTATGATTTGAATAAAAGTTAGCACCTATTTTAATATTAGACCCGTAATCACACATAAACGGCTGTTCTATCAAAAATAATCCGCATGTTTTACCGATAATTTTCTTTATTAATTGCTGCCTTGCGGACAGCATATCCGGTGAAAGCTGATTGTATTTATGGCAGAGTGTTTTACACTTAACCCGTTCAAAAAACATCGGCATTTCACTTGAGGAATTTATGAATAAATCTTTATCTTTATAATTTTCATTCCACATACCAGCAGGATATACCGGAAATAAAAATATATCTTCGACTATGTAGGTAAAAATATATAATAATTTTTTATTATAGTATTACTATTACAAAGATTGAATTTTCTTAGGCTCTTTTGGCACTTTTTCTTTCGGATGTCTAAGCTTCAGAAGCGCATCATAATCAGGTGTAAGGACTATATCAAAGTGAAATCTTCCTGCATGCTGAACAGCTTCATGAGAATTTCTAATCATAGGGAAGCCCCAATACAACCTAGCAGTTAAATCCTTCGGCAGCGTAACCCTTAACCCTAACCCTATACTTAAAAGTACATCATTAGCATCATATCCCGGAGCACCCGGACCGTCGCCTTTAAACGGGAATACCATCGCATGGTCAACAAACGCAACACCTTTGACATATCTGCCCAGGAAAGGAATTTCTTTTTTCTTGTCTTTTGATTTTACAGAAGCCGGCGCAATCGGGAACAAAAGTTCACCGCTTAATAAGTATCCGCTTCTTCCGATAAGAAGACCTTCTGAATAACCTCTTACTGAAGACAAACCGCCTGCCTGGAACTGATCGATATAAGGAACAACGTCTTTCGGAATAGCCTGATAAGCACCTCTGAATTGTCCAACAACACCATGCCCGAAATCATGTAATCTTATAAGCCCGCCTTCGAGTTTTACGTAATTTGAATTATCTCTGAAAATAGGCATTGCATATGATACGTACTGATTAGCATACCATATACCGCGCTTTGTATCGTAACGAAGATTTAACCCGGTTCTGGCACTGGTAATTTTGTCTGTATATAAGTCAAATCCGTCAAACGAGGTTGTTGCCTGTTTGTAATCAACGGAACTAAAGCTTGATAATTCCATATACGGTTTTCTTATTAACGGCTGGTTAAAATATAATGAATAAACATATGAACGGCTTCGTATGTTAAACATTTTATAATCACTCTGGGCAATATGAGCGTAGCTGGAGGAGAATGAAAACCCGACTCTTCCGTCTTTTTTATTAACAGGAATATTATAATCTGCAAACGGTGTATTTGAGTGGCTGCTTACATAAGCTCCCAAAGTAAGCTTATCGCGGTATCCGAACAAACTATCATGAGTTAGAGCAACACCTCCGCGCAGTTGTCCGATTGTAGAACGCCCTGCGTTATCAAATATAAAACTTGTATGGAACGGGAGTTTCTCTCTTGCAGCAAGTTCTATATCTGTTGTCCCCATCCGTTTTTCACCAGGTTTTAAGTTTGCACTTAATTCCACACCAGGAGTATATTTATTAAAATTTAAGACATCCTGTTCAAGTTCAACTATATCAAAAAGCTTGTAAGGCTTGGCTGACATTCGTTTTTTAATATAAGACTCTTTAGTCCAGCGGTTATTTACAACCGAAACCTCGCCGACTTTACCTTCATACAAATCAATATATAAAGACCCGTCAACTATATCCTGTTCAGGAACAAAAGCCCTTGCAGTTACAAAACCTTTCTCGAGGTAAAGTGTATTAATACGGTTAATGATTTCCTTAACTTTATCAAATGTAAGATTTTCACCCTGATAATCGCTAATAATATCTTCTATCTCTTTTGCAGTTAATACTTCGCTGGGTGCAACTCTTATTTTATCAATATAAACCCCTTTAGTTGCATATTCTTCGGCTCTTGCCTTTATTACATCTTTTTTTTCTTTCTTAGGTTTTATCTTTTCAGGATTATCTTTTTGTTCCTTCTGGCGTTTCTTTAAATCTTTCCAGTCTTTCTCCTGCTCCTCACGTCTTTGTAAATCCTTTATTCTGTCCATATCATGAACATTAAGATTCTGTGCGCTGCCGGCGGCATCCATCACTCCTGCCGGAATTTCTCCGATAGCAAATGTTGCATTATGAATGCAGGAACAGCATATTGTTAATAATAAAATCTTCTTCAAATCCATGACTTAATAATTCACCTTTTTTTCAGGTTACATCAAGATATAAAAATTATACACACATTGTAACATTATTTTAAATTTTTGAAACATTACTTTAGCATTTGTAGAAAATTTTTCATATTTTGTATCATCATGAAAAAAACTATCCAAATTTAAAAACTTGATTATTATTAAGGGAAAAAAGGAATAAATATGAAGAAGGTTAAATCGTTGAAAAGATTTGCTTTAAAAGCATTTTCGTTATTTTTGTGTTTGAGCTTTATCTTACAGCAGTCACTGCTTGTACCTGTGCTGGCAAGTGAGATAAATGTTGCTCCGGGCAGTGATATTGGAGCAGGTATAACTCAAAATGACAATATATATAATATTACTCCGGGACAAATTCATGGTAATACAGGATTTGCGCATTTCGGAGATTTTAACCTTTCAGAAGGCGATATTGCAAACTTAATATTCAAAATGGGATATGACAAGTTCGTTAACCTTGTAAATAACGGGGTAAATATCAACGGTATCCTTAATACAATGAAAGACAACAACTTCTTCAACGGTCATGCCATATTTGTTTCTCCAGGCGGAATTGTAATAGGTGCGTCCGGGGTTTTGAATGTGGGAGCTCTTTCTTTAATCACACCATCACAAAATTCCTATGACAAATTTGTGGGTAATGTGCAGAATTTTAATAACAGCCAGGATATAGTTAATGAAAATCTGATAGCATTAAAAAGCGACACAAATACAGATAAGGCTATTACCATCAACGGTAAAATTATCTCACGCGGAGATGTTGAAATATACGGGAAAAATATCACAGTTGCAAAAGATAACAGTAAAAATAATACAGCCGGAATTGTAGCCGGAGTTCAGGGGCAAGATAACCTTGTCTTAACCGGCTCAAAAGAACAGTCAGAAGCCGTTTTGAAACAGGCAGAAGATTTGTTTAACAAACTTGTTTCAAATGATATAAATTCAGGCAGCGGCTATGCACTGAAAGATGGTAAGGTTACAATTGTTGCATCTGCCTCCAATACTAACAGCGTAAGTATTACAGGCGACAAAGCAGGCAAAACCGATGCGGTTAATGCCAGTATAAAAGTTGATAATGCTAAAATTGGAGGTTCTGAGATTGAAATGATAGCAGAAGCCTCCGATAAACTTGAAGCTCCTATTGGCAAAGTAAGCTCAGCAACTCTTGATGCTGTTCAGAATTGGGATGAATATTTCAATATGTCAGAAGACGGTGCTTATGAAGACTTTACCGGGGCAAGAGCCCACGCAACTATAGATATAATTAATTCTGAATTAAATTCAACAGGTGATATTACGCTTGGAACAAATGCCATAGCTGATACTGAAATTAATTCAAATTACATTTCAGGCGGGAAAGCGCTTATCTATGCTCTCGGCAATGAAACCCAGTCAAAAATCAATATAACAGGTTCAAATATTAATGCCGGAGGAAATGTAACAACGGCAGCTGTATCGCAGAATATTTCAAACATTAAGATTTCTAACAAAATTTTATCTAAATTAAAAGGTGAAGGAGCTAATGCTTATGAATTAATGGCATTAAACCATACCTCAAAATCTGACACACAGGTAATTATTGATAAAAATTCTACAATTAATGCAAATAATTTAGATGCCGGTGCAGTTAATAATACCCAAAATAATATAAATATAGAAAATTCAATAAAATATCAGGATGAAGGGCAAAAAGCAGGCTCAACAGCTGGGATTTCAGTATTAATCAAAAATGACAGAGTTAATACAGAAGCATCAATTAACGGTAAAGTTAATGCAAAAGGCGATGTTAATGTAAGTGCACAAAACCTTCATGTTTCAGATACAAAACTTTCAACATCAGGAAGCAAATATGATGCTTCAAAAGACAAAGATGCCCAGCAAAGTGAAGGCACAACTGATGCCCAGTCAAATGGATTTATCTCAAAAATTCAGGGGATAATGAATTCCCTGACTAACAGCAGTGAAAATAAAGATAATCCGACCTCCGGTTCAGGTTCGTCTACTCCGGCTGTAGAAATGTCAGGTGTTGTTAACCTTAACAACAGTATTATCAACACAAAGGCAGAAATCGGAAATGACGCCAATCTTGAAGCAGGGGGGGGGGTCACAATAAACGCAAACGCTGTAGATTATACTAAAAACAATGCGACTTCAGAGGCAACCGACGGCGCAAAATTTGCTCCGGGCGTTGCTGTGGTTGTAAATTCGCAAACCAATAATACAAATGCAATTATCGGTCAAAATGCGAAAGTTACAGCAAATAAAGATGTTAAACTAAATGCAACAACTGAACTTCCACTAGATTTAGCAAGTGTTAAACTTAATATTAAAATCGGTGATAAAGAAATAATTAATGACGGCTTTGCGCTTGCTCCGGGAGCTGACGGCAGCTGGGATTTCAGCAGACTTGACGGTTCCGAAGGTGATGAAGACAGCTATTCCGGCATAGATTTATCTGATGCTGAATTTGAACTTGAAAGCAGCGATAAATCTGTAGATTATGATTTATTATTTAACAATCATGCCTCATCATCTGCTGCCGGAGAAAGTGTTGGTGCATCTGGCGCTGTAGTCTATAATTCAATAACAAACAACACAACAGCACAGATTGCTGATGGAGCAGTTGTTACTTCAAATAATGGAAACGTTATCCTTAACGCAGTTAATTCTGTTGTAAACTACAACGGCGCTGGTGATTTAACTAAGCTGTTTGGAGGAAGCGCATCAGGCGGCAAAGTTGGACTTGGCGGTTCTGTTCTCGTAAACGAATTTAGCAACAATGCCTCTGCGATTATAGGTAATAATGCAACTGTAAATGCTGTTAACGGAGAGGTCGGCTTGTATTCTGCAAACGAAGCATCTTATCTTTCTGCCATTGCAACCGGAACAAAATCAGACAAGTTTGCGCTTGCCGGTTCGGTTCTTGTTCAGGATATTAGCGGGAATACTACTTCTCAGATAGGCAGCTCCAGTGTTAATGCTAAAACAGTTAATGTTAAGGCTGGCGAAGGAAAGATTTCAACAGTTAAAGACAAATCAGGTTTGAATGATAAAAATTCAATTTCAATGAATGATGAACGTAATGCCTCAGATAAAACGTCCGTTATAAATATAGGAGGTTCCTTTTCAAAACAAAGTGAAACCACCGAAGAAGGCTCAGGTTCCCAAAGTTCATCAGGCGGAGCAGTAGGTGCAACCGTTATTGTAAATAATATCAATAAAAATGTAAACGCAAAGGTTCTTGACGGAGCAGTTATAAATGCTTCAGAAAATGCTTCTATCACTGCCGGCACTAAGTCTGAAACTATGAATATTGGTTTTGCAGGCGCATTCGCCGGAGGGGTAACTGTAGATAAATCTAAACAGACAGAAGAAAATCAGTCTACAAACAGCTTTGGCGGCTGGCAGGATAAAATTTCTTCTATAATTAATAAAATTAAAGGAAAAACTTCTGATACAGATAAGACAGTCGCAGATGCTTCAGGAAGTTCCGTAACAGAACACCTGGAAGATGAAAATGTTCAGGGGTCATTAAACAGTACAAACGACCAGAATCAGACTAATAATACAGAAGGGGTTACTAACACAACCTCCCAAGGTCAGAACCTGGCTGATTCAGACAGCCTTTCTAGTACTGCAAACGGCTCAACTGCATCAAATAATTTCTCATCAGCCGCAGCAGGTGTTGTTACGGTTGAATCAAATGATTCTACAGTTGAAGCTTCTACCGGTAACGCGACAATTAATGTCGGGAAAAATCTTGAGGTTAAAGCTTCCCAAAATAATCAGGCCCTCAATATTGCAACCGGTGTAACAAAAGCAGGTAATGTCGGTGCAGGTGCAGCTATTAATGTATCTTCACGCGGAGGTTCTACTCATGCACTTATGAACGGCACAACCGTAAACTTCACTTCTGACGGTGAAAAAAATCTGGTAGTTTCAGCAGATGAAGATAATAACAATATTGATGTTGCACTCGGAGTAGGTGCAGCTTCCAAAGACCAGAGCGATACAAAAGCTGCTATTGGAGGCTCTTTCAATACTACAGTTGTCGATAATGATGTTAAAGCTTCTGTTTCAAATACAACAATAAAAAATGCAGACGGCAAAACAGGCAATGCGGCAGTTAATGTTTCTGCAAACAATTATTCAAAAGGCTATAAAGGAGCAGGCGGAGTATCTTACACAAAAGGTTCTAATACCAATATAGGCGCAGGTATGGCAGGGAACATCAATATCCTTGATAAGAATACAAGTGCTGAAATTTCAGGAAGCACTATATCAAATGCTTCTGATGTTAATGTTAAAGCAAATAACAGAGGCGGAAAAACAGATGATATAATTTCCTTTGGTGCCGGCGGCTCTGTTATCTCCGGGGGTTCATCATCTTATACATTTGATGGTGCTATAGGTGTTGATGTTATTGGAAACACAATCACTGCATCAATTAAGAATTCCTCAATTGATGCTTCAGGAGCTGTTAATGCCGGAGCATATTCAGAAATAAGAAATTCAAACATTGCAGGAGCAGCACAATTCTCTACATCTTCAAAAGGTGTAGGCGTAGGGCTTGGCACAGTTGTCAATGTTATTAATAACAGCGTAAAAGCGGAAATTGCTGATAGTACAATAGTAAATTCAGCATCAGTTTCAGTCACTGCAGACCAAATAGAAGTTTTAAAATTCTTAGCTGTAAATATGGGGCTTACAACAAGCGGAGCAAGCTCTGCTATGGCTAATGCTATTGTAAACGTTATGAACAGTGATATTTATTCATACATTACAGGCGGTTCAATTAATTCAGGCGGAACTGTAACAAATATTGCAAACTACAAAAATGATGTTCAGGGAATAACAGCGGTTGCAGGACTTGCTCTTGGAAATGGCAACACTTTGGGCGGAAACATAATTAGTAATATTTACACAAATGATACACAATCAAAAATTAATTCTACGGTAACAGCCGGCGGAAAAGTTAGTGCAAAAGCACAATCTTATGAAAATATTAATTTAATACCGGTTGCTGCAGCTATTTCAACAGGAAAATTTGCTTCAGCAGCCAACATTGGAGCAAATGTAATCGTTAACAATACACTGGCAGAAGTCAGCGGAAATATTACATCAAACGGACTTGATGTGATAGCATATGATAATACTGATATGGTAACAAGAGGCGGAACTCTTGCGGGAAGCGGTAAAGCTGCGGTTGGCGGATCTATAAATGTAGATGTCCTAAATAAAACAGTAAGTGCTAAAATATCTGATAATACTATTGTAAATTCCGAAAATGGAAAGGTTACTGTCAGTGCAACTGCACAGAACGCTTCCGGCGGCAAAAAAGATGAAAATGGTAAATATATTGAAACTGATATAGCTGATATTGCAAAAATATTAGAAGGCAGTGATTACAGTTCACTGGAAGACTGGCAGATGAGCTACGACCTTGCAGGCGGAGGTTCTGCAGGTGTAAGCGGATCTATAATTACAAAAGTTGTAAATAATAATATTACAGCCTCTATAGGCAATAATGCCGAAATAACAGCAAATGCAGTTGATGTAACAGCAGAAGATTATGTTCTTATTAATGCTATAGTAGGTAATCTGACAGCAGGCGGCAAAGCTGCGGTTGGGGGCTCTGCTTTTGTAAATGTAGTTACAGGCACAACAACAGCTTCAATAGGTGACAATGCCGTCATTAAATCATCAGGAGATGTAAATGTAAAAGCTGAAAATAAAGAAGTTCTTAGAACTATTATGGTAATAGGCAGCGGAGCAGGTAATGTTGCCGTAAATGGTTCTGCTAATGTTAATACTGTTGTTAACACAACTTCAGCATCTATTGGTGACAATGTAAAAATCAGCGGTCTGGATGAAAATTCAAAAGCCGGAAAAGTAACAGTTAAAGCATCAGAAACAGTAGATGCACAATCAGATAATCTTGCAGCTTCAGGAGCAGGTACAGCTTCTGTCGGCGGAGTTGCATTTGTAAACACATTTAAGAATAAAGTTAGTGCAACAGTTGGAAAAGAAAATTCAGCAAATAAAACAAATATAAAAGCAAGCAGTCTTGAGGTTAATGCGCGTTCAGAAGAGTCTGTAGGAGCAATTACCGCACTGGTTTCAGGAGCAGGAACAGCAGGAGTTTCCGGTCTTGGAATTGTTAATGTAATCAATTCGCAGGTAACTGCATATGTAGATAGTGCAGTACTTGATATTACAGGAGATGTGGATGTTAACGCCTCACAGGATTACAATAAAACAAAATACGGGGACAAAGCAGGACTTTATGAAACATTATTAGGTCTGGATCCGGGAGCTTCTAACTCAATTGATATTTCAGGTTATACACCTATAATATCAGCAATAAATGTCACAGGAAGCGGCACTGCTTCAGTAAGCGGTTCGGCTGTTGTAAATACAATAATTAATGATGTAAATGCAGGTATCAGAAATTCTGAAATAGAAAATTCTAGTAATGTAAATATTCTAGCATCATCAGACACTGTAACTTATGATGCAGTAGGAAATGCTGCGGTATCAGGAACAGCTTCCGTATCAGGAACAACCGTTGTTAACGTTGTAAGAGGTGATACTAATGCAATTCTTGATGGAACTACAGTTAAAAAAGGTTCTGTTTCAGTAAAAGCAAATGATACAAACACATTGAACAGTATTCTGGGCGGAATTACTGCATCAGGAGTTGCAGCTGTTTCAGGTTACGTAAATGAAAATAACGTAGTTAATACAACCAGTGCAAAAATTACAAACTCAACTATAGGCAGTGAAGATCAAAGAGCTGATGCTGTTGAAGTTAAAGCTTCCAGCACAAACAATATTGCTGCAATGAGTGCATCTGTAGGGGTTGCAGGTTCCGGCGCTAATGTTCAGGGACTTGGTGTATTAAATCAGAACACAGCATTAACAGAGGCTAAAATTGAAAATTCAAGCATTACAGCATATTCTCTGGATGTTGAAGCAAAAAATACATTTAATGTTTTTGATTTAATTGCAGCCGCCGGAGTTGCGGGTCAAGGTGCACAGATTGGCGGAAACGTAATATCAAATGTTGTAAATAATGACTTAACAGCAGCCATTACAGGCTCTAAGGATAACATTATTGATATATCAGGTACATCTAATGTCAATGCAGAATCAAACATAACTATGGGTAATGCTCTGGCTTCTGCCGGCATATCAGGTGTTGGTGCAGCTATAGGTCTGGCAGTTATCGCAAATGTTATGGATAATGATATACTTTCTTACATTGACGGGGTAACAATAAACGGCGGCAGCTGGAAAGTAAGTGCAAAACAAACCGATACTATGAAAGGCGGACTTGTAGGAGCAAACTTTGGCGGACTGGCTGTTGGAGTAAATGCCAACGGAGTTACAAATGTAATTCAGTACAGAACAAAGGCATATATTTCTAATGCTATTATTAATGATGTAACTTCATTGGATGTTAATGCAAAATCTGATCAGACACTTGACTTTAATGCGCTGTCTGTTGCTATTTCAGGACTTGCAGGGGTAAATGTGTCTGCACTTGTAAATACTGTAAAAAATGAACTCTATGCAGGAATTACAGATTCAACTGTATCAAGTAACGGGGCAGTTAATGTAACAACAGCTCAGGCTACAACTGTTAAGGCAGTATATGCAAATGTTTCCGGCGGAGCTTTCGCAGCCGGGACAGGCTCTATTGTAAATGTATTAACCAACAAAAATACAGCAGAAATTAAAAATACAGAAATTACAAAAAGTTCATCAATAAAAGTTGATGCTCAAAATAAAATAAATGTAACTTCTGATAATTATACAGCAGCTGCCGGCGGATTTGCCGGAGGGCTTTCAGTTAACGTAAATGAAATTGAGAATGAAGTAAAAGCTCAAATAAATAACAGCGGGAAAACTATTTCAACAAGCGGGGCATTAAAAGTTAATGCTTCTGAAGATTTTGATTTAACCGCAAAAGCTGGTGTTGCAGCAGGCGGCGGAGTTTCTGCGGCTGGTTCATCAAATGTTAATATTATAAATAACGCAGTATTAGCAGAAATAAATTCTGATAGTGCTGTAAATGTAGGTTCATTAGATGTAGATGCCAGCTCAGATTTAAACATTAATGTATTAACTGCGTCTGCATCTGCCGGAGTTGCTGGTATGGCAGGTTCTGTATCGGTTACATCAATCGGTTCAAAATTTGAAGACAGCGACACAAATGATTATCTTGTTATAGATGGTACAAATTCAATAACAGAAACCCAGAACACAGCAAATTCAACTATTCAGGGTAATGATTCCGTTCTTAACAACCTTGAGATCGTAGGTAAAGACGGCAACAAAGTAAATGCAAATTATAATTCCAGCTCGGTTGAAATTGCCGGCACTTCATCAAAAGGCGGCACAACAGCTTCTGTAAATGCCAATATAACATCAAACGGTTCAGTTGATGTAAACGCATCAAATTCACTGGAATTTAATAAAACAAATGCAGGAGCAGCAATAGGCGCCGGTGCACTTGCAGCTAATGTACTTGTAACAGATATGAACTACAATACAAGTGCAACCATTGGCGGAACAGTAAATGCCGGAACTAATAAAGTATCCGTAAACGCTCAAAACTCCATCAATGCTTCTACTAATGCAGACCAGGCAACTTTAGGCGGAGTAACTCTGGGAGGAAACGTTGCATACTTTAAGAATAATGCAAAAACAACAGCGAAAATTGACGGAGCATCCGTTAAAGCTGGAAATATTGAAGTAATTGCTGCATCCAAAGATGATATTTCAACCAAAGCATTCGGTGCAGGCATCTCAGGTGCCAGCGTTAATGCAGTAGTATCAAGCAGTAAAACATCTAATAAAACTGAAGCCTTAGTTTCAGGCAACGTAGATATTGATGCTGATAATATGAATGTAAAAGCAGAAAATTCAAGTAATTTGGCATCTGAAATGCAGGCTTACCAGGCAAGCGGAATTTCAGTAGGTGTTCTTATAAATTCAGCAGTATCAAATGCTATAACAAATGCAATAATTAATGCTTCAGGCGACATAGCATTAAATAATAATTTAAACATAATAGCCGCAACAAATGGTATTAATACAACATCAACAATGTATCTTGGCTCATTAACAGCTATAGGTATCGGTGTTAACGAACAAAAATCAGAAACTTCTGCTAGCTTTGAAGCGTCTATAAATGGTTCAGATTTGACAATTTCCAAAGCCGGTGACATACAGGTTCTGTCCGGAGTTAACGCGGATAACAACACTTTAGCCGGAGCGGTAACAGCAACCGTTTTTTCTAAAGCAGCCCAAGCCGGATTTGTCACTGTATCTGATACAACACAAACTGCTACAGTAAATGCAAATTCAACAGTAAATGTTAATGCTAAAAATATTAAAGCAAATAATCTAAAACTTGCGTCTAATTTAAATAAAACCGCAACAACCGGTTCGACAAGCAGTACAATAGGTGCGGTGAATGTAAGTACGCTTAATTTAAATTCAAATGTAGGCGGCAAATCATCAATCAATCTCGCAGGAAACAGCGAAATTGCAAATGCAATTGATATTGATATGAATGACACATCTACAGCCCATAATGAAATTGTAGATGCAAAATTGTCAATAGCAGCAGCATCTGAAAATGAATCTAACGCAAAAATTAATTCAAATACAGAAGTAAATATCAGCGGAAATATTTCTGCCGGCAGTGTTGATGTGGATTCAACAGCATCCCGCAACGCTTATTCGACAATGAATACAAAAAGCGGCGGACTTGTTACACTGGGTAAATACGACATACTAACAGAAACCAAAGGTTCATCTTTAGTTAATATAACAGCTAACACTGAAGTAAAAAATAATTTTGATGTACTATCTACTGCCATAAACCAGACTGAAACTTACTTAAGTGAAAAATCAGCAGCTCTTGCCGCTATTGCAAAAGGTAAGGCAGAAAACAATATAGATACCTCAAATAAAATATATTTGAATAATGCAAATATAACTTCAGATAATGGCACCGTAAGCCTAAATGTTGACAGCAGCAATAAAATTGCAATGGAAAAAACTTCAAAATCAGCCGGCTTCACAACTATTAACGGAGGAACACTAGAAAACAACATAAAATATAATACAAATTACCAAGCTATTGAAATTAATAATTCTTCAGTTAATGCAAATAACATAAATATAAAGTCAGATGTAGATTTCGGATCTTTAGGACTTATACGTTATGACGACGGAGCATCAGGATTTTCAACTGACGCCGGTGCAACTATAAGTAATGAAGTAACCCAAAATAATAAAATAAAAATTAATAATTCTAAATTAGAAGCTAAAAACCAGCTTGATATTAAGCAAAATACAAACAGTGAATTTCATCAGTTTGTACAAACAGACCACTCTGGTTTTGTAAACAAAAACAGAGCGACTTCATATCTCACTGTGAATAACAATAATTCACTCGATATACTTGGAACAGACAGCTTATTATCAGGTAATTTCGTAAATATATCACAGGATTCCTCCAACAATTTGAGCTCTGAAACTGATACAGAAGCCCATCACTTTGGCGGAAGAGATCCTATTTCAAAATCTTATCTGGATGTAACTATTAATAATGCTATTAATCTGGAAGGACAGATTAAAGGCGGAGAGGCTGTTCAGATTGATTTTATGAAAAACTCAAACAATATACTTGTGCAAAAAGCAGACTTATACATTGAAGCCTCTGTTGCAACAGGGGATGCGGACGGACATCTGAATTACACGACAAATAATTCACTTAACATAAAATCCGGAGCAAAAGTATCTTCAGGAAAAGATGTAATAGTTAATTATTCTAACGGAAACAATAACCTGACATCACAAATTAACTCTAAAAAAGTCAGCCGCTTATTATTTGGTATACCTATAACAAAAACAAGCAGCAGTTCTAATATTAACCAGTCAATACATAACTCTCTGGTATTAGACGGAGAAGTAACTGCCGGCGAAAATTATAACAAATATATGCTTATTGATGAAAACGGAAACATTGATGAGGCAAAACTTGAAGGCTTTATAAAAGATAAAGACTATCATATTGTTGAAGGCGGAACCATTGATGGTGCAGAATTAACAGAAGATGCAAAATCTGAAATTCAAAATCAGATTGATTATATTAAAAACCAGAAAGAAGAATTAGAAAAGGCTGAAGCGTCAAATGAAGAACAGCTTGCATTATATGAAAAACAGCTTGAACAACTTCAGGGAATCTTAGATGATATAAACGCTTCAGATACAATATCTTCTGCAGAAGTTGCACAGCAGTCTAAAAACAATATACAAAATGCTGTTGTAGGTGAGGATGACAACCAAATTTCACAAGAAAAATTTGATGAAATATACGGCAAATTATCTGACAGCGACCTCTCGGATGAAGAAATACAAAATTATTTACAAAATCAATCCGGTTTAACAGAGGAACAGCTCACAACATTAAATAATGCAATTGATGCTGAAAATGCCAAAATAACTACAACTACTATCGGTAATGTTGAAACATCTGTTTATGACGGACAACTGGTATTTGATTCAGAAGAACAAGCGTTTGTAGATCAGATTAAGTCAACAATCGACAGCATAGACAGTTCATATCAGGATCTTAAAACTATAAATGAAGGTATTTCTAAAAATGTTTCTGATTTAGGAGATACAATATCTTCATTGCAGGATCAATATGAATATCTTTCACAAAATCCGCTGCCAAGCGTAACAACAGACAAATCTGCAATACAATTTGAAGAAATCGCAGCACACCCGTCAAAAATTGAACTAAACGGTATTCTTAGAGAAAACATTACAGGAAGCGGACAATTCAAGATTTTTGGCTCAAGTGTCTTTATTGAAAATTATTCTGATTATGATTTAATCTTCAATAATATTACACTTAATTACGGCAATACCGGTCTTATTATAAATGGCACAAATTATGATAGCCTTGCCAATACAGGGGAAAAGGTTAATGATAACGTAAGCCTTGTAAAAGAATACGGTAACAGCAAAGTAAAAGATTCAATTACAATTAATAATTACTATGACTCGACAAATCCACTGCTTTCAAATGCAATTAATTCAAATATTATATTTAACGGAATAATCACTAACGGCACCGGGGCATTAAATGTCTTAAATGAAAGCGGCGACATCACATTTAAAAACTTAATAAATACCCAGTCAAAGGATATTGTTGCATCTCAGGGTAATATAATTTATGATGCTGATGCTACAGAATTAAATCTGAAAAATGGTGACAGAATGCTTGCCGGTAAAGATATAACAGTGAATGCGAAAAAAATTGTTAATAACGGTAAAGTACAGGCTGGATACGGCGATAGAAATATTACAATAACAGATGAAATGCTTACACATTTCGTCAAAGATTCTGCCGGAAATGACACAGAGGTAATCGACCTTCAGGGTACAGACATTTCAGATTATCTGGGCGAAAACAATAATATCAAAATACTTTATACTGATATAAATGGTGACGGTAAAAAAGAAATCGTAGTATTCAATACTTCAACAGAAGGCGGAAACGTAACTTTTAACGGTGCTGTTTCCGGTGAAGGCGAAGTAAAATATACAAACGGCTACAGTACCATAACTATTACAAATGAAACTGATGAAACTCTTGTTGTAAATAATGTATCTAATAACAGAATGGATGGACAATATACTATTAATGGTACAGTCCAGCAGGAAAACGACAAGGTTATTAATCAGGGCAGCAATTTTGCCAATACAACAATTGTTTCCAACGGTACAGTTGATGTAAAAGGTCTTATTGAAAACTCAAAAGGCTGGAAAGAAGGCGATGAACTCGGACAGTTAAATATCACTTCACAAAACGGAGTAAATATACTTAACAGAAGAGATGAAAAAGGCTCACAAGTTGCCACAATTGATGCTGTAGGAAATACAAATATTAAAACAGAAAACAAAAAAGGTATAGTTGTGGAAGGTTTGATAAAAACCGAAGGAACAGCAAACCTTACAAATGATGCAGAAGACGGTATTACTATAGCAGACACCGGTGTTGTATCACATAAAAACGGAGAACTCAACATAACCAACAATAAAGGAGATCTAACAATCTCTGAAAAAGGACAGGTTATTGCTGAAGAAACAGGTAACATAAATGTTAAAAACACTGAAAATGCCGGCAAATTTACTATTGCAGGATTGATAAAACATTTCGGCAAAGGAAATGTAAATATAACAGCCCAAAGCAATTCCGGACTGGATATTGTTTCAACCGGAAAAGTTGCAGCGGTTGACGGCAATATTAATATTACAAATGAAAAAGATGCAATGAGAATTGCCGGTACTGTTGAAAATGCAAAAGGCACAAATAAGATTACTAACAACGGTGAAGGCGGTGCTATTATTTCCGGTACAGTAACTAATAATAACGGTGCAAATAACATTACAAATAACGGTCAGGGCGGTTTAACAGTAACTGAAACCGGACTGGTAAATAATAATAACGGAACAACAACTGTTACAAATAATACCGGTAAGTTAAAGGTTGAAGAAGGCGGAAGAATTGTTAATAACAATGGACAAACCTCAATTACTAATAATGGTGATGGAGGAATGGAAATTGCCGGTCTTGTTAACAACAAGAGCGGAGCAACAAAACTCAATAACACTAATGCAGCCTTAACAGTAACAGAAACCGGTAAAGTTCAAAATGACAACGGAGAACTTGAACTTGCTAATACAGGTAAAGATGGTATGAAAATCGAAGGTAAGGTTACAACAACAAATGCCAGCAATATAAAACTTACCAGCAATGGTGCTGATATAATAATTGGTCACGATAACACAAACAATAACGTAGAATCAGGCAAAGACGTAATTGTAAACCAAACAAACGGAGATGTTTTGAATTACGGCGGAGAAAACAGCAAAGACAAAACAATGATTGCTGCAAAATCCAACCTTATCATGAATGTTATTGACGGTAATATCGGCAGAACAGATAACGAAAACCCGGGTTTCAGTGTAGATGCTTCAACAAGAGATTACACAGATACACTGAACATCAATATTGGCGGAACAATAACAGCCAATGCGATTAATAGTGAAGCAAATCCGGATGGAGTAAGATTGATCAACCTAAGAAGCAAAGATTCTGATATGAAGGTTAACCATATCAAAGCTGACGGTAATGTAATACTTACAGCAGCAGACTGGAAACAGCCTGACCAAAATCCTACACCGGATGATGAGGAATACTTCAGAGGTTATTCAATAATTAATGCAGCAACAGACGGCGGGGCTAATATTGAAGGACAAAATATATCAGTTATTTCAAGCAATGAAATCGGTTCAAGCGATAAAGCTCTTACTTATAACCAGAGAACAGATGTAAATCCGGATTCCTGGGTAAGCTTTGAAGCAGAAAACGACATTAAACTTGAAAACGTAAAATCTAATAATCCTACTAATGTATGGCAGTTGATTTCTAAACGAGGTTCAATTGACTTTACACTGGGATCTTCAGGAAAAATTAATGAAATAACATCAAGCAACCACCTGCATATATTGAGTAAAGCAAAAGATTTAACAATATATAATTTGGGTAAAACATCAAGCTTTGAGAATCCGATGGATGATCTGTTATATCCTCACGATCTAATTTCGCTGGGAGGTAAAGACGGTTTGGGAGTAGTACCTCAAACAGTTGCCATAGAAGTTCTTGATATTGACGGCGGTGCTAATGCAAATTCAACATTAAGAATATATAACGCTTATGTCCGCGGGGCAAATAACGGTCAAGGTGCGTATGAACAATATCTGGATCAAACATTCCAGACCGCAGACGTTTCTTTAATGGCTGATAACATATATGCTAATGCTTATGATGCAGCAAGTTCAGATGTTGAAACCGTTCATCATCCTGATGGATTTGACGCGAAGAAAGACACTGTCTATGAGCTTGACGGTGAAACACATTATGCAACAGGCTTCAATACAGTAGGTGAAGGTGCTAAATTATCATTTGACATCTCCGGAGTATCAAAAGACTATGTTGCAGAAGTAAACGGCGGAGATAGCTCAACAAGAACATACTTGGAAACACCTAAATATGAAACAATTGAAATATTTAATAACAAATATCAGATACCTGATGGAACAGCATACAGAGCCAAAGATGTCACCTTATCTGTAAATTCAGGTCCGGGCTCTGCTGATACCGGAAACAACCGCGGTATGAATATTAACAAAATCTATGCAAATGATGCGTACATTGATACCAAAGATCTTAATTTGACTGTAAGAGATGCTATTATCAACAATTACGCGGAATTTAGAAACGGAAACCGCGGCGGAGAAGGTAATTACGGCGGAGATTACGATTACAGGTGGCTCACTGTTGTAGATAATGACTACAGAAGACTGATTGATTCAACATTACAGTTGTACACACAAAAAACCGGCTCCTTCGGTTTGGATATGGGTAACCTTGTTATACTGAAATCTAAGGCTCCGGCTGTTCATTACAATCCTTATGAAGTAGCTAACTTGTTCAGAAATGAAAACAGCTTCTACAGATTAACATATAAAGATGACAAAATTCAGTATAATACAACAACGCCTGACTTTAAGGATATAGACAAAGCTACATATAAAGCTACAAAACGTGTATCTATGAGATTCCCGACAAATGGTCAGGATATACAATCTGATGTTCCAATCTATGATATTTCTAAAACCGGTGCATTAATCGACAATAAGAAAAAGCTTAAAGTCGGTGACAAAGAACATGTAAAACTGGTTTATGAAGATATAATCATAGATGTAGATGTTGAGGTTGTTCGTTTGACTAATGACGGGCTTGCCGGTGTTAAATTCATCAACCTTAGTAAAGCTACTGCAAACAAAATTCTATATTTGAATTTACGCAGAGCAAATTCGATGAAAACCAACTACACAAGCCAGCTGCAATAAATAAAAGAGAACCGCTTTAATAGCGGTTCTTTTTTTTAAAATGTAATATCAGCAAGTTCAAACCTTATAACTT
>ENA-ORTS01000590-ORTS01000590.1-human-gut-metagenome-genome-assembly--contig:-NODE-590-length-28902-cov-10.878254_pt1 | contig 28902 bp, 45 predicted proteins | sample MGYA00241911_ERZ509186 | MGnify/ENA primary metagenome ERZ509186 (study PRJEB26280, sample SAMEA2338852) | human gut metagenome | biome: human gut; feature: human-associated habitat; material: faeces...
GACAAGGACACAAAATAAATTCAATCCAACGGAGGAAACAAAAATGAAAAGAATTAAAGACTACAACGGCAACACGATTGATTTTGAAGCAGCGGTTATGATGATGGACGACGAAATCCGTGAAGAACTTCACGCGCAGGGCATTGAAGATGAGCAGGAATTTTATAATGCTTATTGCGATAAGCATTACGAGAAGTACGGCGAAGATTTTGAGATTTGAGAAAAAGAGGAATGAAGAATGCGGACATTGCACAGGCTCTAAATATCAGCGTTGCGACCGTCCGAACTTACGAGCCATATAATAAACAACAAAAACCATTAAAGCATCCCGCAAATAGCTTTGTAAAAAACAAAAAAGCCGCAGCGCCCATCGAAAAGATGAGGCCCTGCGGCTTTTTAACATCTTACTCCATCTGGATTGCATCAATGGCCGAGCCGTAAATGCCCGCGTAGCCGTTTGCGCCGGAATTATACTTGCTTCCAAAGCGCACCCAACCAAGCCAGCCGCCGCCTTTGATATGTACGCGGCAGTCTACAAAGCCGACGGGCGTGCGTATCTGTACGCCGTCGATCTGCTCGCCGTAAATGCCCGCGTAACCGTCTGCACCTGCGCCGCTGTTTTTGATCTCTGGGAGCCAACCGCCGCCCCGGAGATGAACGCGATAATAAATATCGCAGTTTTTGGCATTGATTTTAAGTCCTTCCATAGCCTGTCCAAAGTTGCCCGCGTAGTCCTCGCAGTTTTTTACCTGCGGGAGCCAATGGCACCCCGCGTATGCGGAATACGTCAGATCACCCGTGCAGGTGGGCTTCGGCGTACTCGGCTTGGGTGTAGGCTTTGCCGGTGTGCTCGCCGCACCAAGCTTTGCGTTGACCTTGGCGGCAATATCGGCGTGATGATTATAGAGGTACGTGCCCGGACAAGATTTATTATCAAAATCGCGGTGTACCGTCATGTTTGCGCCGTTGAGATGGTACACGCGGGTGTTTTTGTCCGTGCTCCATACGAGTTTTTTGATGCCGTTGCGTTTGCAAATGTCCGCAACGAGGTTGATAAGCGCCGCGTACGCTTTGCCCGTCACGGCGTAAGGCTCCGACATATCGGATGCCACCTCAATCGTTACGGCGCGGTGATCGTTATCGGGAGACGAGCTGCACCAAGAGCGGTCGCGCTCCTCCACGTACATACCTACACGCCCATCGTATCCGATGCCGTAATTGGAGGAGGCCCCACGATTAGGATTGGCAAAGATGTTTCCGAGCGTCTCCACGCTCACCTGTCCAACCACGCAATGGATCGTGATTGTATCAATCGCGTGCTTTCTGGGGCTGTTTCTGTTGGGCGAGATACGAGTGTGATTTACAAGTGCGCTGTTTGTGTATGACATTTAGTCCTCATTTCCTTTGTTGTTCGAGAGTTCTTTCAAAGCTTCTTCTTTCAGTTCGTTTTCCTTCGTTTCCTTCACATTTTCCATTCTGCGTCCTCCTCTCTTAGTTGATTTAATCGCGCGTAGGTTCGTCCGTTACTTCCGGCAGACCAGCGACGCTCGTCAGCACGCTCAGCACGCCTGCAAGGGCGGAAGCGGATGCCACCATTGCCCAATTTACGTCACCGAGCGCAATACTTGTGCCGATTGTTGCCACGGCGGTCTGCGCGATTGTTTTCACGGCGCGGACGCCCGCGGCCTTGAGCCAATTTCTCCACTTTGTTTTCATGGGTGATCCTTCCTTTCGATGTCCTCCAGGTCTGCAAGGCGGTGGTTTACGACCTTGATTTGCTCTTGTATTACGGGGATTTTTTCCGCAAAATTATTATGTTTTCGCACCTCCCGCGTGAGCTCTTCGATCTTCGCGTCCGTGATCGCCTGCGCGACCCGGAGCTTTTCTTCTGCGCGGCGGTTGCTGGCGACGTTGGTGATGATGACGCCGACAAGCGCGAGCCCGCCGGTGATGATCGCGACAAAAATGTTTTCCATTGCTCGCCCTACCCTCCCTTATCCGATGATTGAAAACGCGGGACGCACACCAACGGCGAAGGAAGAGTTGGCTTGGCCCGCACGACCATCGGCATTGACAACAGCGAAAGAGGTGGTCGATACAACATCTCTCAGTCCGAACACTTGCCTATTTGACATCATAGACGGGTCGTGAGCAAAGAGCGGAAACTGAGACTTGTCGATAGTGTACAGATACGGAGTGGGAGAGCCATTATTACCCACACCAAAAATCTCACCGCCGTAAACATTTTGCTCGTTCATAAGCTCAACCGTGCTGTCGTACCAAGAGCCGCCACTCGGCTTACCGCCGTTAACGGCGTTGACGAGTAACTGACGATGGGTCATAATATGGTTTGAGCCAAATGCGTTGTTGATTTTTGTTTTCGCTTCCGCAAGTCCCTCCGTGTACATCTTAGAGCCGATGTAACCGCCCGTGGTAATGTTCGCGTCGTTCACGACATGAGTGTACAGGTTCGCGTCGGGGACAATTACGACATGATGGGTGGTGCAAGAGACATCTCCCGTCTTGTAGTAATAATCAAAAGCGGCAATACGCCAGTTGACACTATCAATTACCCAGTAATCACCGATATACAGGTCGGTAAAACTACCATCCGCAATAGCCGCCCATTGTGCGGCGGTCACGCTCGTACCGAGGTTTTTGCCGCGGTAGATGGAGTTATGCGCGCCAGCCCCGCTAGACAGTATGGCAAGCACAGGCGCCGCCGCGTTTTCCGCGTTCGTTGCCGCGGTCTGCGCTGCCGTTTTCGCGCTTTCGGCCGCAGCCGCATCGCTGCTGGCGTTGCTGGCTGCCGTCTCTGCTGCGGTCTTGGCGCCTTCCGCGTCGCTTGCGCTGGTGGCGGCGTTTGTTTCAGACGTGCCCTCATTGGTGGCCGCTGTCTGCGCCTGTCCGGCCGCGGTGGAGGCTGTACTCGCAGAGCTGGCGGCCGCCGTCGCGGCTCCTGCCGCTGCGCTGGCCGAAGATGTCGCCTGTTCTGCCGCTTCCTTTGCGGCGGTGACGTTGCCCTCGATCCCCTCCGCCGCCGCGAGCACATCGGCGATCTGCTTGGTCAGGACGCTGTAGTAATCCGACGATACGATCTCCGCGTCGGAGACGACATTGGGCAAGACGTGCATCACGACCGCAAACGTCGCGATGCTGGTGCCCGCATTATCGTACAGCTTGATCTGTACCGGCACGTTTCCGCGCACCGTAAAAGCCTGCGGCACGAGGGCCACGGTCACGACGTTGTCGTCGATCGTCGCGGCCGGTGTGTTGCCGTCAGGCAGCGTGTCGTAAAATCCTGCGGTGCCGTCCGGCTTTTTGTAGCGGACGGTCACAAGCGTACCGTCTGGCACAACCCATTGCGCGCCGCCCGCGTAGATGCTAAAAGCGATCTTGCGGCTGTTGCTGTCGTCCTGTACCGCGTGTATGATCTGCGGCGCGCCCGGGTCGAGCAGGTCGACGCGCAGCGCCGCCGTTGTTTCAATTGGCATTTTTTATCGTCCTCCCCTACGAGTTATGCTGCAGAGCACGTAGCGGTTGAGCTGCGCGTCCCATACCCACTCCACACCAAAATCTGCGTTTCCGCCGATGGCGAGCCGGTCAAAGTGCCCAATGCGCTGCCCGTTTACTACGGACAGGATCGCTTTTCCGCTTTCGGTTTTCACCGCGTTGTAGACGACCAGCGTTCCGGCGCTAAACGTCCCGGTATAGCTTCCGTCACTTTTTTCGCCCACGCCCGCGACGATCGGTCCGAGGTACGAGTAAGCGCTGTCCTCGCCGAGTCCGTCCTCGTTTGTCACGGTGCCGGAAAAGACCTGCACAAGGCCACCTGCACCTTGACCTGTCGAGTAAATGCGCACGCGTAGGTTGTCGTTTTCCAACAGTTTTAACACCGCCGCCCACAGGTCCATCTCAAATCTGCCGTTTCGGCTTACAACATGGTCAGAGATCAAGTTGACGATGTTGACGAGATCAGCGTTGAGTGTGCCCGCTGTGATAAAATCGGCGACCATACCGTTTTCCAACGTGGCCCCGTAAGAAAACGGGCCGTTGTAGCCGTTATTGCTCGCGCCCCATCCCTCATGATTAAAGCGCCACACCTTGCGCGCCTTGGTCGGGTCCGGATCATCCGCAATGTACAGCGTGTCCGGCATGCCGTCGTTGTTGGTATCCAGCAGGCGCACCGCGCCGCCGGATGCGCCAAGGATGGTCTCCGTAAGCGCAAGCACTGCCTCTCGCAAGTAAGTTTCGCTCGGTTTTTGCTTGATCTCCTGTTGCTGCCCGACGATAGTGTCCGCGATGTTGGTACGCACGTCGCCGATCTCGACCGAGTTGTACCGCTCAAGCAGCACGTCCGTCTCGATCTTGACAATCTCGGCCTTCGCCTCCACGCCGAGCTGCGGGTAGCGGATCGTCACCGTGTCGCACAGGTCGCACTTTTCGAGCAGCGCAAGATCCTCGTATTCCGGAAACTGCTCGAGCTGGACAAAAGATGCCGTGATGCTTGTTTTAGGGATGCCGATCTTGTTGTCCTCGACATACTTTTCCGCACGTGCCTGCAGCTGCGCCGACGTTGGCTGCGCCTCAAAATCGTTGGAAAAATCCACCGGCACGACGCGCGTAAAATCGTATGTGCCCGGCGCGTTGACGATCTTAGGATCGCAGGTTACGAGCGCACCCTCGGCGTTTGTCCAGTAAGGATAGATGCCGGTCGCCACGTTGGAGATGTTGCGGTCCTGCTCGATGTCCGTCAGGTTTTTGCCGTAGCTAATCACGACGCCGTTGTCGTATCCGCGATGGCCGTACAAGCGGACGGTAAAGCCGTCCCACTCGTACTCACCGCCGTACACGTCGAGGATCGAGCCGGATGAGCCGCCGAGAACCGAGCGCGTCGACGACGGTGTAGAGACAGCAAAAGACGCGACGGTAGCCTTGTCCGTCCAAAATGTGAAGGGACTGTCCACCGCCGCGTTGAGGCTGAGCTTTGAAAGCGCATCCGGCGCGTTGACTGCTGTAAAAGGATTGAGCGGCACGCCGGAAAGGTCGTAGGTGATATGCTGCGCGTACACCATGATGATTCCGTCCATCGGCCGCGTGATCCGGTAGATACGGAAAGGCTGCGGCGCCCGGTATGGGCTCGGGATCGCATAGATGATGCAGCGATCCGTGATCTCGTCAAAATGCACGCCGGTGTCCGGGTATTGCATCGTCAGCTCGAAAGCGCCGTTGCGCTCCTCGTTGACCGTGCAGCTGATTGCATCCGTCAGGACGCCTAGCCCCTGCGTGTTAAACTCCGTCGCGGTGGACGGAAAAAGAATCGGTTTCATAGTGCCCTCCATCTCGGCGTGATCTCCACCGCAGTGACGCCGCCGCTCCAAGTAATCCGCGTTTCTCCGGCAGGCAGGATCGGAAACTCGCCGCCGGCAATGCGTATCGTACCGTTTTTGTTTTCAAGGCCGTTGTAGGCATTTTGCGTTTCGGCATCCAGCGTCAGGCCGCTGTCCATGCTGTCGATTGTCACGGTGACGCCGCCGACCGTCAGCATGCCGCTTCCGTTGCCCGTGATCTGGATCAGCGGCAGCGATTCGTCCCAGTTGTTCAGCAGGATTTGTCCATTTTCGAGCGCCTGCACCCACGTGCCCGCCTTGATATACCGGTGCGGCTTGCAATTAAAATTCAGCGTCGTCTCGCCCGACCGGTTCAAAAACCGCGTGTCAAAATCCAACGGACCGGTAAAAATCGCCATCCGGTATTCGTCCGGGTGGTAATCGTCCTCCAGCTTATGGTACTGCATCGGCGAGCCAAGAAGCCATGCGCGCGCCGCATCGGTATTCCGCAGGAAATCGCGGTGGATAAAAGCCGGATACGACACTGTGATGTTTTTATACCGCTTGTTATCTCGGATCAGATCGCCGGACCGCCCGGGGATGGACACGAGCTCATAGCCCCTTTCAGGGCCGTTGAAGGTGTTTTCGCCGCTGACATAGATGCCGTACTCGCGGCAGCAATGCCCGGCAAACCAAAATTTATGCACCGAAAACCGCCGCCTTTCTTTCTGTTGCGTTTTGCATCTCATCCATGATGATATCCGCCAGCGCCCGCACGTCCTGTCCCGGCGCGCCGTATACCGTGATATTGACGCCGCCGAGGTCAGTCTGGTTGGTTGTGTTGCTGGTGAGCGGCTGCACCATGGCGCGGTTTCCCATCATTGTGAGCAGCTCCGGTCCGGCCTCACCAACGATCGCCGAGCCCTGCGAGAGGATACCGCCCTTTGCCAGATACGGTATATTCGGGATATACGGGATACTGAGGCCGAAATGCCCGCCGCCGAGCCATTTCGGCATGGTAAAGCTGATCGAGTTTAAGCCTCCGATCAAGCTGTTAATTGCGCCGACCGCGCCGTTCAAAAGCCCGATGATGCCGTTTAACGGCGCTTTTACCATGTTGATGAGGCTGTTAAACAAGCCGCCGAAGATGTTGACGACGCCTTGCCACGCCTGCTTCCAGTTGCCCGTGAAAACGCCTTTGATGAAATCGAGCACACCTTGAAAAATCTGCTTGATCGCGTTCCACGTGTTTTCAACATTTCTCATAAAAGCGTTGATAACGTCGCCCAGTCCCGGACCGAAAATTTCCGTCCAGTCCATTTTGAAGACGCCTTGCAGCCAGCTATCCAGCCCCAAAAGGATGCCTTCGATCAGGTCGCACGCGCCTGTGATTATCCCAGTGATGGTGTCCCACACGCCCGAGACGATCTCCTGCACACCGTTCCACGCCTGCTCCCAGTTGCCGGTAAAAATGCCTTGAATAAAATCAATTACACCGTTGAGGATCTGATAAACGCCGTCCCAGATGCCTTTCAGCAGCGAAAAGAATCCATTCAGCACATTGCCTAAGACGGGGCCAAAAATCTCCGTCCAGTCCGTAGCAAAAACGCCCTGCAGCCATTCGTTAAAACCTGCCAGCCATGCCTTGATCTCTTCGCCTTTTGTGACAATCAACACCAGCACTGCAATCAGTGCGGCGATGGCCGCGATCACAAGCACGATCGGGTTTGCTGCGAGGAAGGACAGTGCACTGGAAATTGCTGAAATACCACTGATCACGCTTTGCACAAACTCGACGATTTTCAGCGCAGTCAGCGCGATACCGATCGCGCTGATTACACCGATTACGATTTCCTTGTTTTCGATCAAAAAGGATACGACGTTCGATACCGCATCAAAAAAGTTCTGGACGCATCCGACGATGGTATCCATGTCGATGCCTGCCGTTGCATCCAAAATCGCTTGTAAAATGCCGTTTATGCCCTCCTGCACAGCTGTAAGTACAGGCTGCACACGCTCCGAAAGCTCGGCTGCCTTTTTCGTAAATTCGAGCTGCGCGTTGTTGGCGTCTACAATGTCCTTGTTGTTGCTGTACCATGCATCGCCGACATCACTGAGGCCCTGATCGGCCATAGCCCGTAAGACGAGGTTTGTCCGGTCGGCCTGCGTTTCGGCGTCCTGCAATGCAAGATTAAAAAAATCTTCGGCGCTGGAAGCATCTTGCACCGCCTTGTTCCACTCCTCGTTTTCCTCGGTGTTTTCTTTGAGCATTACGCCGAAGGTCTCGCCCTCTTTGCTGCCCCAGTTCAGGACGTCCGCAAAGGTGCCCGTCACCTGCCCGGCGCGGATTGTTTCGTTTATCGATTCCGCAAGACCGTCGATCGGGATGCTGTCCCCGTATTTCGCCCAAGCGCCGACGGCACTCGAAATCAGACTGTTTATATCCTTTTGCGACGCACCAATCGCCTGCAGGTTCGCCGTTGTTGTGGCAGCGGACTGATCGTCCCCAAGCGCCCCGTAAAGCTGAGAAAAAGCCTCGCTTGTCTCCTCCGCGGAGTATCCCGCCGCCTCGCTGGAGGTTTCCAGCGTGCCCATGATCTTGCGGTACTCTTTGGTTTCCTCGTTCAGATCCTTAATCCCGGATACGATTCCCTTGATGCCCTCGACAAGTACATCGGCTTTGAGATGATCGGCGAAACTGGACGCACTGTCTCCCGCTTCTTCGAGCGCGTCGTCTGCGTCCTTGGCCGCATCTTCTACGTCCTCGATCGGCTTCTCGTCGATCTTTTTGACCTTTGAGGCTGTCTCGGACGCCGCGTCTCCAAGTTGTTTTAAAGCGGATTCGCCCTTTGATTGCGCGATTTCATCCTGCAAGCTGGACGCCGCCTTTTCGGCTTTCCGCAAATCCGCTTCCGTCGCGACGATTTCGCGCTGCAGTGCATCGTACTGCGCCTGCGAGACTTTCCCCTGCGCAAACTGTTGCTGCACCTGCTTTTCGGCGTTTTTCAGCGAATCCAGCTTTTGCTTTGTCTGTTCCACGCTCTCCGCCAGAAGCCGCTGCTTCTGCTCGAGCAGTGTGGCGTTGCCCGGGTCCAGCTTCAGCAGCCGTTCGACGTCGCGCAGCTGCTTCTGTGTCGAGTTGATCTCTTTGTTTACGCCCGAAAGCGCTTTAGACAGTGCAGTCGTATCGCCGCCGATTTCGATTGTTATACCCTTGATTCGATCCGCCATCTAATCACCCTTTCGGAAAAAAGTGGTTAATATCCGCCTGCGTTGCTTTATACGGATATTTTTCTTGGTCGTTCGCCTGCTCGATCAGCATATCGTAGACCATGCCCACTGTCATATCGTCGAGGTCCTCGCGGCTCAGTCCCAACTCCGCGCAGCGGAGCATAAAGGTCGCGCCGGTTGCTTCACGCACCGTCTGCCTTATTTTTTTTTAGACTTTGCTGTCGTCTGCGCGTTGATCGCCCAAAGCTCGAGAATTGCCGGAAGCACCTCGTAAATCGAAAACGTCTCGAATCCGTCGAGCCACCCCTCCGGCGTGTCCGGGATGTTGGCGTCATACTGCCGCGCCATGATGTAGGCGGCATTTTCAAAAATTTCGAGGTCGGTCACGTCAAGCTGAGATTCGTGCACCAGCGCTTCATAGGCCTCGCGCTCTTCGGCGGGCGCATCTTCTGCCGGTTTTTTGGCATGGATGCCCTGCAGCGCTTTGGTGTACGCCTTCTGCAGGTTGTTTAGGTCCTGAATCATGTCCCGGCCGATTTTATGTCGGTAAAGGCGCGGGGTCAGGGCCGAAGCCCTAAACCCCACCTCCTTTCCGTCAATTTGAATTCTTTTCTCCATATGCTTTACCTTTCTCAACCTGCGGTAGGCGTATAGACCTTCGTAAACCAAGCCGTGCGAACGCTCTCCGGCGTCTCACTGGTCGTGCGTGCAAAGACGTTGCCGTTTTCGAGCGACGTCGCAGAGATCGTGCTGGTCTGCGTCTGCGGCTCCTTGGTGTCCGTACTCGTCGCGCCGACAATGCCCGGGCGCGTGCCCGTGCAGTTGTACATGCAGTACAAATCGTTGTCGGCGTCGCCGTCGATCTGAAAAAGGAGTGCGAAGCTCTTCGGCTCAACACCCACATTCTCAATGATCGTTTTGTCGGTGGCGTTGAGCACGTATCCCCATACATCCTGCAGCATCTTGTCAATAAATCGCGCCATTTCGAGGTCGCCCTCGTATCCGTTGTTCGAACTGGATTTGTAGTACACAACGCCGTCCGCGTAAAACGGCGTAATCTCGCCGCTCGCCTCGAGCGACAGATTCACGGCGCCCGGCACAGGGACCGGATTTTCCCATGTCGGCGTTTCGCCGTCTGCGGTCATTACCGCGTAGTGCACGTTTTTGATGTTAAACTGCACCTTGTTTTCGTTTGTCGCCATTGTTACACCTCAACTTCGTACAAAATTTGATAACATTTTTCTGTGTCAATATAAGTTTCCGATTTTTCCCAAAAGAGCGAGGACAGGGCGCTTTCCACCATGCCCTCCGCTTCGGGATTTTTATCTTTTGTGTAAAGCTCGATCTGCACATGATCGATTGGCTGGTATACGACGCCGTCCGCCGAAAAGTTGTTGCTGTATGCGGCGAGATAGCAGATGTACGGCAACTCAGGCGCTCCGCCAATCGGCCATGCCCTGTATACCACGGGCAAACCTGTGCTTTCCAAAAGCTGATATAGATTCTCCAGCGTCATTTTTTGATCACCACCTTCACGGCACCCACGAGCTTATCTGCAGCAGCCTGCTCGGCCGGGCGGATATGCGGCTTGCCGTCCACGCGGCCACCGTTTACCTTTGCATGACCGTTTTCGAGCAGATGCGTGAGCTGCGGCTTTGTGCGGTTGGATATGCGCACCCGGATGTCCTCTGGGCTTTCAAACTCCACCTTGGACGTCCAGCCACGCGCATACTCGCCGGTATCCCGCGGGGATGTCGTTTTCAACGTGCGGACTGTTTCTTTTGCCACGTCCTTCACCGATTTTTTTAGGCCTTTGGCGACCTCATCGCTGTAAGCCTTGAGCTCTTTCACAATCTCGATTTCAAGCTCCTGTAACCGGATTTTCCGCGCCACGCGCTACACCCGCCTTCCGTTCGAGATACAGCTCAATGCTGTCGTTATCCGGGTCTAAGTAGGTGCGGTACACGGCATATCGGCGCGCATTTTCACCCGAGCCGATCTGCACGATCTGCTCGCCGCTGTAATTCACAATCGGCGTCACGGCGACAAGCTGCGGCTGCAGTCCGTTCTGTCCGGCGTCTGCCCACTCTGCTCTCGTGACCGATTGCAGGTGCGCCCATACCGACGTTGTTGTCTCCGTCACCGTGACGTTTCCGATTGCGTCTTTTTTGTAGCTTTCAGCGATCAACAAAATGAGATCATCCATCTGCCGTCCCTTTCTGGCCGAAAAGCCGGTTGTTTAGTGCCCACCGCAGCATGCGTGGCATCTGCACGTTTTCCTCGCGCCGGCGGCGGTACAGGTAAGCGGCATACATTTCGACGAGCATCGCATCCTGCGCTGTATCCGCCAGCGTGATGCCCTCCTGCGCGATGTAGGCTCTGGCCGATGTGATCAATACAAGCAGATACAGGTCGAGCGCAGAGCTTGAAACTTGCAGGTCAACCTTCAAAATCTCTAGAATATCTTCATCCGTTAACGTCAACGCCGCTTACCTCCTTGTTTTTTACTTTGTTACCGAGACCGTATAGACGCGCACTGCGTTGCCCTGCGTAACCGTGACCGTCAGCGGATGCGCTGCGCCGTCCGTCAGCCATGTCACTGTGCCACCATTGCGCACATTCTGGCCGTTGTAGCTGATTGCCACCTTCGCGCCCGGCTGGCTGCTGGTTGCCTCGATCTTTGCGCTCGTCCCGGTGGGTGCAAGCGTATAGCTGTATGTACCCGTTGCAAATACGGGCGACAGCGTCTCTGTGCCGACCGCCAGCGCGGTAAGCTGCGCGTCGTTTGCGGTATCTGCGGCAAAGTCCATCACGGTCGTGACCGCCGCGTTGTTGATGTTGATCGCAACAAATGCGCCCGGGATTACCGGCATACCGTCTGCGCGCTCCTTGCCTTTGAATACGGTGTTGTCCTGGATAAACTGCACCTCACGGCTGGACTCGATTGTCATGCCGGCGCGCAGCGCGAGCAGGTACAGATCGCCGTAACCGCCGATGATGTCGCCGTCCGGGATAAACTCGAGCACATCGATGTCGCCATCGACAACCGGCATTGTGCCCGGGAACTGCGCGACAAGACCGCCCTCGTAGTTAAACGCGATCAGCTTCGCGCGAAGCTTTGCGTAAGTTTTGCTGTTCATCGCCCAGAACTGGCGGCCGCGGCTATAGCGCGTGAAGGTGTTGCCGGCTGCGACAGCCAAAGCGGACCAGAAAGTAATCGGTTCGGCCGTGCTGTCCACTTTGAGGATGTTGCTGGTGTGGAGATCGACCCACTCCGGCGCATTTGCCGGATAATCGGCGGGCTTAGAGGTCTGCGCGAGGCGGGTCACGATGCCGAGCGGCATCTTGCTCGCCGCGCCCTTTCCGTACAGTATCGCCTTATCCAGTGCGAGGCCGATGCTCTCGGAGAGCATCTCCACGATCCAGCTTGCAAGGTTGATGTCATTGTCCTCGAGGATCGAGTTGCACACCGGCACATAGCCGGAGACCTTGAAGCCGTCAAGCGTGACCTGATTAAAAACAAAGGTCAGCTCGTTGATCGCGCCGCACATCTCCGTCCACACCGCTTCCGGAACCGTACCGGCAATGGTCTGGCGCGCCTCGCCGTTGACGTTGCGGATACGTACGCGGTTCAGCAGCTTAGAGTACCGGTACATGTTCTCCGCGATAATGTCGAGGAAAACGACCGGAATCGTGAGCTCTGCACCGGATACGCCGCGCTGCTGGCCCTTCATACTGCGCAACTGCGCAAAAAATTCGCGTACGTCCTCGCGGGCGACGATTTCGCTGCGCTGCTCCATCGGCAACGCGTCAAACGCACGTCGGCTCATGGGCAGCGCGCGGATGTTAATATTGGTTTCCATTTTTCTTTCCGTCCTTTCTTTTGTGAGATGGTTTTCTTTGCTTCTTGTTGGAGCAGCCGCTTCGGCCTCGGAAAGCTCCGCTTTAAGGCCCTCGATCTCGCCTGCCAACGCAGCTTTTTTGGCTTCGTGCGCAGTCTTGTCCGCGTCGAAGGTCTCTACCTCTTCGGTGACGGCCTGCTCCTGCTCCGACGTTTCTGCTTCGTTGATTGCTGTCTCAAGCTCAGCCTCACGCTTGGAAAACTCCGCATCCTTCTGGCGGAGCGTTTCCAGCTCGGCCTGCTTCTTTTCAATGCTGCGACGCAGCATGATTGCCTTAAGTGCCATTGTCTTCTCCTTTCAGGCGGCTTTTCATCCTTGCCTGCCATTCCTCTTTTCTGCGTTTCTCTGCCTGCTCAAAATCTTTCCGGCGCGCCTCTACCGAGGTGTCCTCATAAGCCGGAAACGTTACGACGGAAACTTCGTATAGCTTCACAGCCTTGATCCGCCACACCGTCGGCACACTGTCCTTGTATTCGACATCTTGATCGAGGATGTCAAATCCGAAAGAGCACTGATTCACGTCGCCGCGCTTCACACGCTCGTAAAGGTTCATCGCATCCTGATCCTGTTGGTTGATCGTGACGCTGCCCCAAAGTCCCCGCTCATCTACGCGCAGCGAAAGCGTCCCCGCCGTTGTGCGTCCTAGTACAAGCGTCGTGTCGTGGTTAACGAGCGCCCGTACATCTCCGTTCGTTTGTCCGTCGAATGCTCCGGGCTCGATCGTCTCATATGCGCCATCCCAGAGCTCGTATCGGCTCCCAAACACGGCGAAATACCCCTCGATATAGAGATTTCCGCCCTCGGCACGGGTGCAGAAACCTTCGCTCCGCGCCATAGCCGTGCGTTTATACATCATGTGTTGTCACCTCCGTTCAGTTTGTTTTGATCTCCGATCATCCCTCGCGGGATGTAGTTCTCGAGGATTACAAGGTCGTCGAGGCCGGAAAGCGGAGAAAGTCCGATCCAGTCGCGCACCTCGTTTCCGGTCATGATCCCGCGTACATATTGATCGTTCGCCACCGCTGCAAGGTCGCGCAGGTCATAGTTGTAAAGGCTCCGCGCGTTAAACCGAAAAAACCAATCTGGATTGTACAGGAGCTTTTTGGTCATTTCCTGTTCGATGTTCTTCGCGACCGGCATGATCGTGGAGCTGATAAAGTTGTTCCAAGCGTCGCGGTGGAAATCCCCGATCCCCAAAACAAAAGGCGGCACGCCAAGAATGGCAGCCACCGTCCGTTTATCTAACTGTACGAAATCCGCGAGCGCAAGGTCGGAGAGCGTAAGCGGCCGAACCTGTTCCACGCTGAACTGCTCGGACGGGATCATCCATGGCTCGCCCGCCTGCGCTGTGTCGATATACTCGTGCAGGAGCTTTCTGCGCCCTTCCGCGCTCGCAAATTCGTCCGTGAGCGCATCCACCTTGACGATAATGCTCGGTTTCCAGTTGCTGGACATAAAACTTTTTTCCGTGGTGGCCGCCTGCTTGAGATTGTTCGCGACGTCTGTCAGCGCGACACGGTAGCCCTCGCCTTTCCACGGATAATAGCTCCCGGGATTTAAAACAAAGTGCAGCACGTCGTCCGGGTCGTACTCCTGTCCGGCAATCACCACACGATAATCCCACACGCCATCCGGGACAAACGCTGTAAAAGCTGGCGGCACCGGTTTGAGGTCGCGCAGGATTCCGCGCTGCGTTTCCGGCCACACCACCGCGTTTCCGTTTCCTTCGAGCATCAGCGTCTTAACAATCCAGTGGATAAACGCCGCGCGGGTCATATTGTTGTTCGGACTGATGTCCACCTTGCGGCTCAGCTCGTTTTTGACCCGGATGTCACCGGTCTCCGTGTTTTCCATCAGATGGATGGTCATACTCGCGATTAGCCGCGCGATCGTGTCCACTGCCGTGCAGATCTCGGGATTCTGCGCAAGGCTCACGTAGCCCCGGCATTCGATAGATTCCCAGAGGTCTGCGCCCGCAAAGGCGATGCTCCTGCGCACCGGCTCGGCGCGCGGCGCTGGCCTGCTTCTTTTCTTCTTACTCAAGCTTCACCCCACCATTTCTTCGCCGCCCTGTTTTTTTCAAGGCTTTCGAGGTATCGGATGCAGGCAAACACCGACGCATCAAAAAGATCGATGCGGTGTGCCGGCTGCACCTTATCATATTGGATCATGTCGTCCGTCTTTTCGACGGCGGACACGTTTTCCACACAATACTCGTAGGCTTCCGAATGCAAGTAAAAAAGAGCGCCGTTTTTTGCACTCTGCTCGATATGTCGGAAGCCCTCCGACTTTTTGTAAAAATACTGTGGCTGATCGACGACTTGAAACCCCGCCGATTTCATGCCGATAAAATATTCTCGGCAGAATTTCCGATCGTGCCCGACCTGCCGGATTTTAAAGCCCCTGCGGCGCATCTCAACGAACCAGCTGACGACATCCGCATGGTTCACGGTCGGGCTGTTGCACATCGTAAGCCAGCCGTCGTCCTGCCACCCAAAAAGCGGGATGTTGTCCTGCTCCGCCTTGATATGCGCGGCGACCACCGGGAAAAAGGCGTGCGTGATCACGATGTCCACACCCCTGTAATGCCCGAAAAGCGCCGCAGCCGTCAGGTCGTGGAGCTTTGACAGATCCGCGCCGCCGTACCAGTCGATCGGCAGCTTTGCCAACTCGTCGAGCGTCCAGCTGTACTTGGCGTCGCTCCGGCGGAACTCCTCGATGTTGAAATACGCCTTGACCGCGTTCGTGTATACGTTCAGACTTTTTGCGAAAAAATCCTTGCGCTGCTGCGGGTCGTTCTGCGCCTGCAAGCTGTCGTTTAGGATTTCCTCCGGGCGGATGCTCACGCCGTAGGCCGGGTTTGCCATTTCATGCACGACCGGGTTCGTGTAGTCGATATTACCGTTTTCGTCCGGATTTGCGCAGCACATAAAGATAAAGTACTGCTCGTCCTTCACCGTGCCGTCCAGCACCTTTCGGCAATATTTTAGCCGCTGCCCAAGGAATGCCTGCTCGTTGTCGCCCGCGGTCGAGATGCCGATCAGCAGCTTATTGGTGTAGGCTTTCATGGCCTCTTTGAAAAGATTGTACTGCTTCGGCGTTTTAAAGGCATGAATCTCGTCGCAGATCGCGATGTTGCAGTTTAGGGAGTCCTGCGCGTCCGGGTTTGCCGCTAGTGCGCGGATAAAAAAAGATCCGTCCGGAAGCGTGGCCTCCATGGAGTGCTCGTTGTTGTTGTCGATGATTTTGACACATCCACCGCTTTTTGCGTCCTCACCCATCCGGCGGACGTTGTAGTCCAAAAAATTGAAGCTCTCCAACGACTGCATCAGCGCCGCCGACGCGATATAGGTTTTTGACCCGCTGCGCCGGTAAAGGAGTGAGAGCGCCCAGGAAAGCGCCGCGGCAAAACTTGTCTTAATGTTTTTTCTGGGGATAAAGATCAGCGCTTCGTGGAATCGAACGACGTCCGTTCCGCGCAGCTTGAAGCCCACAAGATTGTAAACGATGAATTTGTGAAACGGCTCAAGCTTGAACGGCGTCCCGCGCAGCGGCGTGCCGTCCAGCTTCTCCCCCTGTTGGTGGCAGATCGTTTTTTCGATGATCCGGATGCAAAACTCAGGCGCTTTGCTATCCATCCAGTACTCGGGATTGTCGAGGTCTAAAAAGAACCGATCCACAGCTTGGCGCAACTCCACGTACGCCGCTTTTCGACCAGTCCGAATGCTTTCGGCGTACTCGAGAGCCTCCGGCCAGTTTTTCCCTTTAACCGGATTCAATGCTGGCAAGCGCCGCAGCCAGTCCGCCCGGCTTTTCCAGACGCGGCGCGTCTCCCGTCATTTTTTTATAGCTCGAGGGTGTCATTCCAAGCTCGCGCCAGTACGCCAAAGCACTCTTGTTCAGATCATCCCAAAGCACAAGCAGCGGATTTTTCGTCATGTTTGTCGAGCCGCCCTTGTTCGTGTACTCGATGACCGACTTTCCGCCGGAAGCTTGGAACTCCCTGAAAGTCTTGTCCCGCTGCTCGAGGATTCCCGCCAAAGTATCCACCGCGGAATCATACGCGTCCTTCTGCACCCCAAGTGCAGACATCTGCTCCAAAATCAGTTTTTTCCATTTGTTTTTGGTCATATCCTGCATCCCTTTTGTCAAAAATCTGCCCAGAGTTGGAAAGAGTTACCCCCGCCGGTCCCTACAAGCCCCGGAAGGCGCGTCGGATGAGGGGGGGATCTCTGCGTCCGTTGAACAAGCGCCGCCCGTGAGTGCAGATATTTCTTTTATTTTTTCATACAGACTTTTGATGTCTCTGATCGCGCAGTCAAGCTCTTCTCGGTCGACTTTTATTTTTACCGTGATGTGCGGCTCTTTATCGCTCATATCCTGTACCTCCCCGCGTTCTTTGCTTTTTCCGGATGCATTTTGTTGTGGCACGCCTCACACAGGCTGATAAGATTGTCTGCGTTATACGCAAGCTCCGGATGCTCATCCGCGTGCTCTATGTGGTGTACGGTCGTTGCTTGACGGCGCCGCCCATACCGCAGGCAATACCGGCACAGATAACCGTCCCGCCTCAGTACAGACGCTCGCAACCTCCGCCATCTCGGCGCGTTGTAATCAAAGCTCATGATCCTATCTCCGAATCGCTGCACTCTTTCTTCCCGGTCTCCCGCAGATACGCTTCCCGCCGCTCCGTCAGCCGCGTGGTGCATAGCGCATACGGGCAAACCACAAGCATGCACAAATGCTCGCCCGTCCTCGCGTATGTATCCCAAACGCAACCGCTTGAGCGTGGACACGGGCGATATGCTTTTTTACTCATCTCTTTGCTTTCCTCCCGAGCTCCTCAATCAATTTTAATTCGCGCTTTGATAGTTCCCATTTCTCCGCTGCTGCTTTCTCCGCTGCTGCTTTCTCCGCTGCTTTCCGTTCCGATAGCAAGAGACCACCGCCGAAACAACTTTTTTTGGCTTCTGCCTGCGCGTCTAACTTTGCGATAGCAGTGCATTCATCGCGACGCACCTTAAAGTCTATGCCGTACTTAGAGTACCGCTGAAGCATCGCCGCAGTGACTACGTTATCCGGGTAATCATACTTTGGCCGCGTTCTGGTTTTTTCGGCTTTTAATCTATCCACAACCTCTTGTACCGCGCGACCAAGTTCGGGTGCCGCCAGTTTTTTACCACCTCGTATACCTCCGGCGGAGTGTAGCAGTCATCCGTCGTTAACTTAGGCTTAAATTTGTTCACAAACGCCTCGTACTCTGCGTTGCTCTCTAAAGCTGTCTGTTTTTCCATCGGCGCCTCCTGCATAGCAAAAGCGCCGAGGAACCTAATCCCCGGCGCTTTACCTAATAACTCTATTATTTAGTATATAGATTAAATCGCACCATTTGGTACAAAAACGCCGAAAAGCAAAAATTATTTTTCGCCCGGGCACTCATTTTTGAATAAACCATAATACTGACTTTTGAGCGTGTTGATCGCCGGAACTTTACCGCTTTTGCTCATCTGCGCTGCGACCCGGTCCCACGAATAGCCATGAAACGCACGAAGCATCACGACGCGCCGCAACCATGCGCTTTTGATGCCGAATACAAATTGCTCTATCTCTTGCTTTTGCGCTTTGAGCTTTGCAATGTGCTCGGCATATCTCTGCGGCCCAAGCCCGCGCACGGTGATGGGATGTTCGGTAAACGGAAATTCATCCGATGATCCGCGCACTATATCGCTTATCACCGTTTTATTCTCGCGCTCAAGCTCTTCGATTTCCGCGCAGATGTCGGGGTATTGCTCCAAAAGTTCTTTTGTCATTTCCCACCTCCTTACCCCCATTGATCGGCCATGGCTTTTGCCACGCCTGGATCTGTAGTAAACATACCTTTATATTGTCCTCCGTGTTTGTGACTGTAGCTCCCGCTCGGGCACCATGTAGCAACAGGCTCCACAACATTTGTAGATTCAAGCGGCGGAAGTCCTTTGAGCCACAAGCAGGTTTTTTTGGTGTAAGGATGGCCGAATTGATACGGCTGAATGGCCTGCGTATACGGCGGCAGGCAGAATACTTTTGATGGAACAGGGTTCTCAACGCATATAAGTGGTATGTCAGCCCACCAAAACCGCATAAACAAATCCCTACCTTGAATGCCAAGCATGACTCTGTCGGACTGTAGTTCATGGCCTTTCCACAAGTGCCTTGCGCCAGCGTTTGATAAGTAAGTGCAAGGTGGGTGTGCAATAAGCAAATCCCATTTGTCCGCGTGATGCTTTCTGCCGTCCATCGTTACAAAATCACCTCCATTCAAAATTTCCAATGCATCTCCTTGTATATGATATTCTGGATGCCCACCCGAGCACGGTAAAACGTCGCAGCTAAAAGCATAATGTCCTTTGTCCCGGAAAGACATTGCTACCCGTTGGCTCTCTTCACAAGCCACTAATACATTCATTTACTCATCCTCCATCGGAAATTCGAGATCATCGAGGTAAAGTGCTTCGCCAAGGCCACGCGCAAGCATATACCATTGCAGGCCGGTAAAATTCTTCGATTCCATCCGTATGATCTCGCTTTCTTCATCTTCCGGAGACGGAGCGAAAGTGACTACCAAGCCGCTTTCAACTGTTCTTTCTGTCCCGTCCTCGTATCGGATTGTAATCTTTTCTATCTGGCTTTTTTCTTTTGCTGCCCACTGCTTTTTTACAAGTGCCATTTTGCTCCTCCTTTATTTATTTAACATCGTCTGCTCCGGCGCGAACTCTGCTTCCGGCGATCTCCACTCAACGCCTATATAATCAAGCACGTGTCCCCAACCGTATGTGTTACCGCTTTCGTCTGTGCAGCATTTATTCATCCAAAAATCCCATTCTTTCGCATCTCTTTGCCACAGCGCATCAAATCGATGAGGCCTCTTCTCAAGCTGGATACCAAATCCGCACATTGAGCACCCTGTACGTTGCGCCTTAGTAGTATAAAGCGTTCCGTCGTTTCGCTGCTCTATTTTTCCGTAAATTTCCGGCACAGGTACCTCCAGCTCAATCGCGAGGCGCAACAAGTCTTGCCGCGAAAAGATAGCAAATGGGCAGCTTCTTTTTGTTCCGGGCGAAATGTAGTTGCATCCGTGCATCATCAAGGCCTTTTCTCTTCTTCCGCCTTCAGAAGCCATCAGCCCCATATACGGAAAACGACCCGATTTTTTTGCGTAATCGTTGCATGGCTTTTCCTTCAGATAATAGCAACATTTATCTGATACCAAAAAATCCGGCTTGCCGTAATTTACATTTTCATTTTCGTTCTCGTAACCCCCGAACTTCTCAAGCCATTTTTGTGAAAGTTTCATCCTCGTGTTTTTTCGGTATCCGCCATATTCGCCCGTTTCGCCCGTAATGATTGCATGCCGCACGGTTGCGTTTTTGGGGCTTGGATTTTGCAGCAGGCTTATTTTTCCGGCGATCTCTTTTGATAACACTGGCCACCCAAACTCACGGATAACTTGTACTTTGCTTTTGAGTGGTTTAAGCGCTTGTACTCCGAGCTGCCGATGAACACTTTGTATGCTCTTATCCTCGAGTATGGATACAGATACAGCCGGTACATTAATCCCAATTTTACGCAAAAACATTAAAAGCGTAATGCTATCCAATCCGCCTACGGCAACGTAACAGTTTCCCGCCACGTCTGGGTGGTTGTAAAATTCCCATGCTCTTGCCTCTGCATATTTAATTTTAAAATCGTAATCCAACTTTTGCTTTACTCTAAAATCTGCAATTTTCTTTTCGGTGTTGAGCCGTTTATTTCTTTCAATGCAATTTTCTGTCATCGCTTGTTTCTCCTTTTATGCTGCTACGTATGCCACCGCTGCGGCGATGCCCACAAAGCCAAGCACCACCATAGCTTTCACGCATCGCTCAAGCCCGGCGATATTGTCCGCTGCGTCGTACTCCCGCGACTTGCGCATCACGATGCACTCCGTGAGCGTCGCCGAGATTACGAGCACGACCAACTTTCCGTTCTTTCGCGCAACGATCACACGTTTGCCACCTTCTGGCAGTTTCTCTTTCACGTAGATCCATCTGCGTGCATTTAAGTGCTCAACCGCCTCCCTGATAATCGCGCACCCATACACGCCGCAGTTATGCTCATGCCCACAACCGAGGCAGCACAAGGAGTCTGCCAGCGAGCCGGTCTCCGATTCCATGCGCTCAAGCGCATTGATGAGTTCATCTGTTGTCATATCTGATCTTCCTTTTATGTTTTTTCTCAACGGCTTTCCGCACGTCGCGGTGGAAGCCTACCTCGTCTATTGCTTTCGCGCGCTGCTTGCCCTCAAGCAATTTTGTGAGCTTGTATCTCATGTACCTTTGGCACGTGCTGTGGCAAGTCTCACGCTCGTTTGCATATCTGTCCGGGCAGTTCTGCGGGCATGGACCCAGACGTTGCATCATTCTGTCAGCACCACCTTTTGCGTTTGCGGTTCCGCCGTCCACTTTTCCACGTCCACGCCGATCTGGCGCAGCTTGTAAAGCAAAATAAATTCGGCATTATCCTGCATGTCGTAATGTTTGAGTAATTCCGCTCGGTGCACCGCCATGCAGTCCCACACGCGGCGGAGGCGGTCGGCGCCGAACCCGAATTCTTCATGCAGCGCCCAAAGCAGCATGGCACAGATTTCAGCCGAAAACTTTTCATCAAGCTCGTGCACCTGCCTCGCTATTTCCGCTTTCAACGCCGCTTTTTCCACTTTGCTCATTTGGTATCGCTGTAAAGCTTTCATTGCTTTATCGTTTCCTCCGTTTCTTGTCGCAGTTTTCTGGCTGGCATCCGCGTGGGAGGCCCGTATCGTAGCAATAGCAACACACGCTGTATCGGTCTCCGCGAGAGCCTATCCCGCGCCTGTATATGCAGCCTCGGCAGCTCGCCCGCCGATTTGTCCCCGAAAGCATTATGTAGTACGGCTCTTTAATGCCTGTTATGCTAAATTTACGTATGTCCATCGCTTTTGCTCTCCTTTCCCTCTATCGTCACCCAGACACTTGGTATATCCGACGACCATCGTTTACAGATCTTTGCATTCACAATCTGCGCGTCATCTCTGTAAGCAAAGCCGTTCAATGCATCGCACACGATCTTCATCACGTTGTCCAGGTCCGGCTTTTTCATCGGGAAAAGTGCGCCGCTCGTCATCAGCATTTGCTTTCGCTTGCTGGCGCTCTTCGGAATGCCCAGAAACGCCGTGATGATTATATCGATCGGTGCATCATCAGCAAAGCGCCTACCATGTGCCTCTGCTAAAAAGCGTTGCCGCACAAGCTCCTCATACGCCACGGTTTTATCGGGCGTGTAGCTCATGCTGCGCCCGGATTTCATCCGCACTACACGCGGCCGGGCTTTTCCCTGCGGTTTGCCCGGTATTATAAATTTGATTTTCATGCGCCCTCCTCAGAATGGTAAATCATCGTCAGAAATAGCATTGTAATCATCTTCCGTTGGTGTCGGTTTTGCAGCGGCCTCTCGCTTTTCGCCCGTGAAAGCGGCGCTGCTCACAAGCAACTCAGTCGCCTTCCGCTTGTTGCCGTCCTTGTCCGTGTAGTTGCGTGTCTGGAGCTCGCCGTCAAGCGCGATCATCGCGCCTTTGCTAAAATATTTTGCGATAAACTCCGCTGAGTTGCGCCACGCCACACAATCAATAAAATCCGACTGGTACTCGCCGTTAGCGTCCTTAAAGCTGCGTGTCACCGCCACGCAAAACTGGCACACAGCGGTGCCGCTTTGCGTATGCCGCAGCTCCAAGTCTCTTGTGATACGCCCCATAATATGTACGCCATTACTTGCGCTCATTTTAAAATCCTCCTAATCTGTAATTACGGGATGTATCCCGCTTAATGTTGTTTGTATGCGCCCGGGCCCGCTCGGCAATGCGCGATCCGATCGCATCATCGAGCTGCAAAATCTCCGCTATGGTCAGCTCGGAAGAAATCACTGTCATCTTGCGCCCGTTGTATCGGTTGTTGATGATCTCGTATGCAAGGTTTAAGTCTCCCTGCGTCGGCGGTGACTTTTTGCCATTGTCGCCTGCGCCTGTGCGCAAAAAATCATCGAGGTAAAGGCAGTCTGTTTTCATCAGCTCGTCCATACGTGCAGTATATTCGGGCTCATTGATGCAGGCTTTTAATTCCGCCGCAATTCTCTTCCACGGCGTATAGATTGCCGATTTTCCGTTTTGGAGCAGCTTGCCTACAATGGCGGTGCAAATATGCGTTTTTCCCGCTCCGACCTGCCCGCCGACAAAAAACCATCCTTCGGGGTTCCGGCAATAATCGCACGCGCTGCGCATGATCTGTTCCTGCCACGGTTCTCGAATTTCGTAGGATTTAAAAGTGTATCGGTTCATAATATCTTTGAGACCGCTTTTCTCTATCCGCTGCCACGATCTGCGCACCGCCATACAGCTGCACTCTTTCGCTACCTCATAGCCGTCTTCAAGCGCATAGATCACGCCTTTGCTTTTGCACTCCGGGCAGTCCATGCCGGGCAGATCACCCGGCAGTGCATTTAGCACATCGATTTGACGCTGGCGGTAGTCATCAAACGAGCGTACCGCCGTACTTTTCGTACGGATTGACGCTGGTATCATTTCGCGGAAGCTCTCCATGTCTTGCACCTCCTTTGTCCTGCTCGCGCGCCAACCAGCGGTTGATAAACGCCAGTGCGCCGCGCTTTGTCTTACGGTTTTGCGGGTTTGCCTCGCTCCATCCGATCATTTTACGTATTTCTTGCTCTATATCTACTGCCGGATATAGAGCAGCCCATTTGCTTATGTCCTCTTTGCTTATCGGATAATAAGAGCCGTCATGGAGTATCAGTCGGTATGCCGGCGCTGAGGCGGACTCGTCCGCGCTCTGCGCATACTCCTTTACTTTACTTTCCTTTACTTTACTTTCCTTTACTTTACTTTGTGGGTTTTCCGTCGGTTTACTTGGGTTTTCCGTCGGTTTACTGGGGTTTTCCGTCGGAAAACTCGATAAAAGCGTAACTTTATTACGGATGTTCGCCGGAACATCTCTTTCGTCGCTTATATCAAGCAAAAAATACTCTTTAATAAATCGCACATCAGCTCTGTTCTTTCCGATGATTCTCAAGTATCTTTGCTGTATTCCGTGAGAGGTGAGCACGCCAAACGCATTGTAGATACCCTCGTCAAAAAGAGAACGTCTGCAGCACCCTCGTACTACCTCCATAATAAAACTCGCTTCGCAACCACCACCGACACCCTCGGACATCAGGAGGCAGTCTTCTTCGCCGAATTTTGCATAATATCCGTTTTCGCTGTACGCCATATTGATAAGCTCTAAAGCTATATAAGCGCCCTTTATTCCAAATTCGGAGCGAATCAAACGGAATTTACGATCTTGGAAAAGTCCCACATCAAAAGGCCAATAGTCCACATTTTCTTTCTGCGGTCTCGCCATCGTCGACTTTCCTTTCTGCTACCCGCCACAGGTATCCGCCACCCACCCGAAGGCAAACAACGGATAACCGCTAAAGGTAGTTTTTATAAAACTCTCGGCGGAAATCATCGATATTCCAACCGTTTTCTGCCATGGCTTTGCGCTGCCCGTATTCGTGCAGTTTTTGCATCGCCTTGGCGTTGTGGTGTACCCCGTAGGGCGGCTCATTGTGACAACTATGGCACAGCGTAACGACTAATCCGTAGCGCTCGCTTTTCTTGCGCAGCACACCGCCGAATATATGGTGCCGCTCGACCACACCATAGCAACCACAAATAAAGCACTCACCAATCATCTTGCCCACTCATCTTTCAGGGCTTCCAGCTTGTCCGGCGGTAGCGTTTCCACGCCCACCGCCCGGCAGTCCTGTACAATATTATCGATCAAACGCGCCATCTGCGCTCTGTCGTATGTACTGGATCCGTAGTATACAATCACATTCGTGCAGCCCCGCACTTTGCTGGGCAGTACATCCGTTACCCAGCCGAGCCCGTTGTGCTGCCACATCTGCCGCAGTTTGTTCACGGCGGAATTTATCACGCACACCGTGTCACAGTTGCCGCCGATGTTTCGCACCGCTTCGCGGTAAATCAGCTCTTTCGGTTGGTTCGTCGCCTCTGCAAGCTTATCGCAAAGCACCCAAAAATAGGCATTTGCATCCAAGCTGCGCTTTTGCCGGTACTCTTTTACCTCGCACGTATACATACGCTCGCGCATACCAAGCACAAACCGTCTTGCGGCGGGTGTGTTGATGACTTTGAGGCAAAGCTCTCCGTCTTCGTTCACGTGGGCGGCTGTAAAATCAAATTGCACCATTCAGGCCACCAGCTTTCTCCGCCGCCTTTTCGGCTTTGATCTCTTTTCCTAAGCACTCAAAGCAAAGCTGTCGGTCATACCTTTTTTGCGCATACAACGCAATATCGCCCGCTTTCCAAACGCTGCCGTCTTTTTTCTTTCCGTCGCGGATCGTCTTACCGCACTGCGCGCAGGTGTATTCTTCATCCTGCTCCGGCGTGTCGGCGTTATACTTTGTACGTCCTGACGCCCAGTAAATGTCCGCGCCGAAGCCTAAAGCTTTGCAAGCTACGGAGATCGCGTCTGTAAGCGCCATTTTGTAGCATTCATCGGATGCACGCAGATTATTACCCTTTTCCGCCGCCACAAACTTTGAGCCGCCCGTGCCCGGAATAGGCTCCGACCAGTCCGCATCCGGTGTGATCTTGTATTGCAACTCGATGTCCACGAACGCCCCCACCTCGCCGGTGCTGGCGGTCTCAAGCCACTCGCGCACAATCTTGTATTTCCATCCGATGCCGCACGGCCCGAATAGCTCTGTCAGCTCTCGTATGCGCCACATGGGGTTGATGTCCGTCATACCGTTGAGCCGTCCGCCGGTGATCCGCTTTTGTGCGCTGTCCGGTACAGCGCTCACGGCGTTGTAAATATCCATGTTACCCATCAGCGCACCGCCAGTCTGTACCCGGCTACCAATTTAGCCCCCGGGAGCTCCTCGCCCGCTTTTAGCGCGTCGCGCACGGCAACTTTGTTGATCTCCGGCGCTTTCTGGCGGATAAACTCTTCATGGTCGAGCGTAGCCCATGCGATAAAGTCATCGGCGTTTTCGATTTCAAGCGCCGGGGCTTTTTTTGCTACGGAGACCACGTTGCGCGCCGTTTCGATTTTGCTTTTTCCTACCGCCTGCATCTGCTGCATGGTGTAGGATTTAAGCTGATCCGCTGTTGCTTCATGGCGCTTCATCCGCGCGGTCAGCGCGTCGATCTCTTTTTTGATCGCTTCTGCGGTTGCCAGCTCATCTTTGATGATGCACGCGATGCTGTCCACTTTTGTCTCAAACTCATCATCGATGCTTTCAAGCGTGTCTGCGAGCGCTTCGAGAGGGACGCTTTCATCCTCCGCCATCTGCTCTAAAGCCTCGTATTGCTCCGCATACTCATACAGTTTCATTTGCTTTCGCCTCCTCTGGCATTTCCTCGAGAACCGTAATGCGGATTTTACCGCGCTCGATGCCCTCTTTGCGCAAATGCTTACCTACAATCTCCATTACATCTCCGCCATTTACGGTAACAGCATCAAACGCGCCGCGCTCGATGTTGCCGCAAAGGCTCACCTGCATGACCTGCTTATACTTTGCCATTGACTTTTCCTCCCGTTTCTGCTAAACTAATAGCGGTAATTTTGTCTTTGCGTCCCTGTGACTGTTCCCGCAGTCCGGGGCACTTTTCTTTTGTTCTCATACATCTACCTCGACAAACTCGCCGTTTTCGAGCCTATACCACGTATCAGCTTTGATTCGCACACCGTCAACAATTTCTGCTTTTACGGCTATTGGTACGTAATTTACGTTATCATCGCATTCCCATTCAGTTAAAACAATCACAGAGTGGAGACCGCCTTTTGCGTTACACCCGTTCCGGCCAATAATCAGTGATGAGTTGCCGCCCATGAGGTTGCTCTTGTCTCCGCCTAAGAGGTTGCTACCGTTTCCGCCTAAGAGGTTGCTACAATTTCCGCCTGAGAGGTTGCTCCAGCTGCCGCCTGAGAGGTTGCTATCGTCTCCGCCTGAGAGGTTGCTACAATATCCGCCTGATAGGTTGCTACAATATCCGCCTGAGAGGTTGCTCCGGATGCCGCCTACGGTCCCCTCTTTGGCTTTTTTGCGGGTGTACTCTATTTGCGCCTTTACAAGCCCAGCAAAGTTAATTTCGCTTTTGAGTGTTAATTCTGATGATGCTAATTTGCTATCATCATTTTTTGCCTTATCGATTTCGCCTCCCGCTTCTGCCTCAAAAAAACGATTGCCGTTGATATTATGATAATACCGCAGCACATCAAACGGAGCCTCACACGAGTGATAGCCTTTATTCCCGCAACGGATCGCGCCGTCATCGACCTCTTTTTTGCCTAGCACGTATTGTTTGCCTCGGCATTGCATGTTTTTGTCTGTACCCTTGTAAACTTTCACGCTTGTCTTTCCTTTCTGTCTGTTGTCACTGTCTCATACACGCGCACGGCGTCGCGCCAGCTGCGGTATTTGCCGATGTCGATGACCTCCGCACCGGGGCGGGCGGCTCTTTTCCTTCTTCTCGGCGGCTTTACGGCTCTTTCGAGGATTTTTTCCGCGCCGTAGGCCAGCGTGATGATCGCGCATCCGGCGACGATACTTCCGCACAAAACTAAAATCATGTTTTGTTCCTTCTTCCTGTTTCTTCGTATAGCGTCTCAATCAGCGCTATACAATTTTTTTATGATTTTCTCGGGCTTTTTCGTCCACAAAATATTCCACGCTCACCGGCTCCACGGTTTGCGTTTTGCGGTTATATCGTCCTACCATGCGGGACAACAATGTCCCGTCTCTGGCGCGCTGCTCTATTGTGTATACCGGATCGCTCATTTTATCGCCTCCTTTAATTGATATGGTACGGTATACCATTTTGTGTATGTCCCCGGCCCTACCACCTGCCGCCCAAAGCAAAATTATGCAGTATCTATGTTTGTTCGGACGAAAGGAGTGTACATCCATGGTTTTCAAGGGAGGATCAGTTGGTGGGCGGCATGTGGTAAGGCTGGGGGATTCCGAGCAGATAGCCATTTAAGCGCCACTCCTATGGAATAGTTCATTGGGCGTCACATTCAGGGCAACCGACAGCGCTTCAATATCTGTATCTCTGATAATTTTTCTACCATTTAGAAGGTCGCTGAATTGCTTTTCATTCATACCAATTTTTGCTGCAATCGCTTTGTGTTTCATACCCTTTTCCGAAATGATGCGCTTGGTATTCTCTGCGATAACGGATGTATACATTTAACCACCTCTTTTCCTCAAGTTTCTTTATCTTGACTATATCTTAACTCAAATTTCTTGAATTGTCAAGAGCTTTTTCTAAAATTTCTTGAACCCTTTTTTTGACTAATCAACATTTTTATGTTTTAATATAGACAAAGAAACTCAACTGGCAAGGAGGTGATTCTGTTGGGCATAGGAAAGCGAATAAAAGAGGCAAGAGAACGTGCTGGATTAACGTCCTTGTCTTCTAAATCAAGATTTTTTAAAAAAATTTGAAAAAGTACTTGACTTTATATAGCTGATGCTGTATAATATAAGAGTCAAAAGGACAAGGACACAAAATAAATTCAATCCAACGGAGGAAACAAAAATGAAAAGAATTGAAACTATCGCAAAGAAAATGATCGAAACCGGCTCTACCGAGTATCGCACCGCAAAGTACACGTACAGAATTAAAGACCGTATCGACGAAAACGGTGACGGTTACTATAGTTTAGAGTGCACTGAAAATTGGCACCTCGAAGCTTTCCCGGACAACAGCTGGGAAAGCCTTATGAGAGTTTAAGTTTGCCGGTTGAAGCATTTGACGCTATGCCGGTTGCCTACGATCCACCGAGTAAAGGAGCTAAAAAATGACAAACTTACAGCGATTACGTTTAGCCGCCGGATTATCTCAATCCCAATTAGCGAGCAAATCCGGCGTAAACGTCCGAATGATACAGCAATATGAGTGCAAAAATCGCAACATTAATAAAGCTCAATTTGATACGGTCTGCGAATTGTCCTCTGCCCTATCGATTCGGGCGGAGGATTTGCGAGAAATCGACGAGTAAAAGCAAAAACCCCGGTAGCTGATTAGCATACCGGGGTTTTGCCTGTTTGTGCCGAAATTGTCAAAAGGACGGCAAAAACAATTTCATTTCAATCCTACGCCCCGTTCCCAGGGCGACATGTTCGGAGGAAATCCGAATGCTTAATAGTATAGCTTGTCTTGCGAAAAAAATCAAGATTTTTTAAAAAAATTTGAAAAAGTACTTGACTTTATATAGCTGATGCTGTATAATATAAGAGTCAAAAGGACAAGGACACAAAATAAATTCAATCCAACGGAGGAAACAAAAATGAAAAGAATT
>ENA-ORTS01000593-ORTS01000593.1-human-gut-metagenome-genome-assembly--contig:-NODE-593-length-28831-cov-2.941271_pt1 | contig 28831 bp, 24 predicted proteins | sample MGYA00241911_ERZ509186 | MGnify/ENA primary metagenome ERZ509186 (study PRJEB26280, sample SAMEA2338852) | human gut metagenome | biome: human gut; feature: human-associated habitat; material: faeces...
GACATAACAAATTTTTATCTAATCCACCTTTTTTTGAGGCACAAAAAAAGAGCTGTAATGATTTCATTACAACTCTCATAGATATTAATAGTTACCCTGAGCAATCATAGCATCTACAACTTTTTCAAAGCCTGCAATATTTGCACCCTTGATTAAGTCATAACCTAAACCATATTTTTTGGCTGCTGCAACAGAGTTATTATAGATATCTACCATGATAGTATGAAGTTTTTCATCTACTTCTTCTCTAGTCCAGCTATAACGCATTGAGTTCTGACTCATTTCAAGTGCAGAAACTGCAACACCACCAGCATTTGCTGCCTTTGCAGGAGCTAAAGTACCTTCATGACCTGTGAAGTATGCGATAGCTTCTGGAGTAGTAGGCATATTAGCACCTTCGATAATATACTTACATCCGTTTTCTACTAACTTCTTAGCATCTTCTTCTTCGATTTCATTCTGTGTTGCACAAGGGAATGCCATATCACACTTAACACCCCAAGGTTTTTCTCCTGGATGGAATTCAGCACCGAACTTTTCAGCATAGTCTTTTAACTTAACATCGTTCTTAGTTCTGATTTCAACAAGGAAGTCCCATTTTTCCTGAGTATTGACACCTTCTGCATCATATACATAACCATCTCTACCAGAAATAGTAACAACCTTAGCACCAAATTCAGTTGCTTTCTGAGCAACACCCCATGCAACGTTACCATATCCAGAACATGCAATAGTCTTGCCTTCATAGCTGTCATTGAAATGTTTTAATACTTCATTACCATAATAAACAGCACCAAAACCAGTCGCTTCAGGACGAATTAAGCTTCCACCAAATGGTAAAGCCTTACCAGTTAAAACACCGTTTTCATAAGCATCTTTAATTCTCTTATATTGTCCAAATAAGTATCCAATTTCTCTTCCACCTACACCGATATCACCAGCAGGTACGTCTACGCTAGGACCGATATGACGGTATAATTCAGTCATGAATGACTGACAGAAACGCATTACTTCAGCATCACTCTTACCTTGTGGGTCAAAGTCAGAACCACCTTTACCACCACCGATAGGTAAAGTTGTAAGAGAGTTCTTTAAGATCTGTTCAAGACCTAAGAATTTAATAATACCTAGGTTTACTGAAGGATGGAATCTTAAACCACCTTTGTAAGGACCGATTGCGCTAGAGAACTGTACACGGTAACCTCTGTTCACAATAGTCTTACCTTCATCATTAACCCAAGGGACTTTAAACATAATAACTCTTTCAGGTTCAGTAAATCTTTCAAGGATCGCCATATTTTCATATTCAGGGTGTGCTTCAATAACTGGTTCCAAACTCTTTAAGATGTTTGTAGCCGCTTCGATGAATTCTGGCTGATCAGCATTCTTTTCTTTTAATTCTGTTAAAACCTTATCAACATATTTCATAACGAAATCCTCCTTAAATTAATTATATTATGCGTATGATAGAATTTCTATAAAATAAGAAATTATTATCACAAAGATAAAGCTAGGATTAAGGTGATAAAAAGCATGAACTACACTTTGTGAGTATACTTTAGGATTGTGATTGTTGAAAATAATTTATATATAAAAATTGGTAAATTATTTACTAATATTATTTGTATCAGTATAATATATAGTGTAGAAAGCGTTTACATTTATTTAAATGAAAACTGCAGAAAACCCCCACCTCAATATAAAAATGTAGTCGTTTTGGAATATCTGGAGATTTCTTGGTAAAACATATGAGAACAGATTACTTTGATTCAAATGGATTATATGATTTATATAACTACATTTCCAAAAAGACGCCAGCATCCTATATTGATGTTAAATCTAAATCTTAATGTATAGAGGTATAATTTTATGAGTACTAAAACAATAAAATTTCTTTTCTGTTTTGTTATCTATGTGATTTTATTTATTGCAGTTTCTTTTTATCCTGATCAAACAATTGTGGCAATCCCTATCGCAGATACGCTATTTGAGTTTGTTTCAATACCAACATTTTTCCACTCATGTCTTTTAATTCCATTTGTTGGAAATACAGTGTTACTTATCTACTTCTTTAAGGATGAAATTAAAAACTTCTTCAAATTCTAGGTTAAATAAGCGAATTACTAGTATATACATAATAATCCTAACTTAGAATCTTTAATTTTTAAGGGGGGTCTATAGAAAACTCGCTTTAAATTATTGGGGGTTTCCACTTGTAAAGGGCAGTCAGAAATGACTGCCCTTTAGCGAGTTCTTTTTTATTGATTATCTGAGTATAACTTGACCAGGCCCTCTTGGTTCTTCCATCGATGATATCTACAATTACCATGGTCTTAAAATCAAGAATAACACACATGTATCTGTTTTGTCCCTTATGTCTCCAGTGCTTCTCATCAATGCATATAATATCAGGTAAAGGCTGTCTATGCATCTGACCATACTTATCGAATATTTCAACGACTTTAGTAGGACTTGTGTTAAAGAATCTAGCAACCAGTGAAAAAGTAGTTGTAGGTTCTTTAAGTTTATTCATGATTTCCAGTTCTGAGGTTTGAGATAATCTACTATGACTTTTCTCTGTAAATGGGTTTTCCTCTGTCACTACCTTATTACATTGCGGACATACTAATCTTCTCTTTTTAAGTATTAGAGAAGTGTTCTTGCATCTTATCATGTTATGTATAATTTTACATTTTCTATAGTCCTTAATGTTCATTCTACTGCCGCATTCTGGACAGGAGATAATGGTTCTCTTAAGCGTGATACAATAAATCACTTCTTTTTCATTAATTTCAATCGTATGAGACTGTACAAAGGATTCATAATCCCCTAAAATAATTTTTAGATCATTATTCAATTTGTGATCTCCTTTCGCTTTGATTTAATATGAGCAAATTAATGATACAGCGAAAGGTTTTTAATTACACAAAAATACTTAAAAAAGTGGGAGCCACAGTGTGACCCCCACAGATTTAAAGGTGCTGTTTCCAAGACCCCCAAATATTTAGAGCGAAGGTCTGACCCCTACAAAAATTAAAGACCCTTTTATAATCGCTCGGTCTATTTAGTCTACATATTTCTCTAAGAAATGAGCAATATTGCTTTGAACAAGTTTCTTCTCTTTATGATAAGATTCACCATGTGCGGCATCATTCACAATAAGTAATTTCTTTTCTGCCTGACAGGCATTATAGAGTTCTAATGCCATGTAAGTAGGCACAAAGTGATCCTGGTTACCATGTATAAATAATGTAGGTGTTTTAGATTTCTTGACTTGATTGACTGCACTGGCTTGTTTGAAGTTATACCCTACTGTCTTTTTAGATAATAATGTAGCACTAGGAAGTAATAAGAATGGTGGACATCCTTTATTCTTTAAATAGTATTTGAATTCATCATAAGCACTTGTATAGCTGCAATCAGCGACAATAGCTTTCACATTATCAGATAATTCTTCACCACTTACCATGAGGACTGTTGCCCCACCCATGGATATACCATGTAAGACAATGCTCATAGGTTCATTATGGAAGTACTCTTCCATTTTTTTAATCCATTCTAATATATCTAAACGGTCTAACCATCCAAAACCAATATAATGTCCTTCTGACTGTCCATGTGCTCTATTATCTGGAAGAAGGATATTATAACCAAGTTCATGATAGAAACGAATATAATATGCAAACTCACGATAATGGTAAGAATGGAATCCATGAACACAGATCACTAATTTATTAGAATCAGGATAAGGAAGGAACTGCCCTTCTAGCTTTAATCCATCATAAGAAGTGATTTCCATATCTATAAATGTCTGATGATCTAGCCATTGTTTATCATCTTTACTCATTGGATGTTTTAATCCTACTTTTTCTTTTTTGCATCTTGTACATACTTTTTCTATCGCAATGCGCCCTGCTGCAAGATAAGTGGCAGATGCCGCAGCTGCTGCGCCTATTGTACCAATAACTACATTCTTCTTTTTCACGAAAAAATGCCTCCTTTTATTTATTATATAAGATATTCTGTGAAGAATTCATATACAAACAATCAAGTTTGAATAAATAATTGACAGATATATGAATTTGTAAGTAGAAAAGGGTATGTTGGAAAGCGATAAATATATGTTTTTAAGAAAGTTTTTGTGTTAGAATAATACCGATATGAGGTGATTTTAATGACACAGGTTATAGGACCAGAACAGATGGATTTATTAGTGAGTGCAGTAAGAGATGGGAAGATTGTTGCATTTCCTACGGAAACTGTTTATGGCGTTGCCTGCTTATTCGATGATTTGAAGGGTCTTGATAGAATTATGGAAATCAAGAAACGTAACCCGAATAAAGCAGTGACTCTTATGTTGTCAAAAAAAGATGATGTAAAGAAGTATGGCTTAGTAGACGAGGGTACCCAGAGAGTGATTGATAAGTTTATGCCAGGTAGAATGACAATCGTATTAAAAAGACTGGATAGTGTGGATTCGAGACATGTTAGTGGAAAAGATACAATAGGTATTAGAATCCCAGACAGTTCTTTCGTTTTGTCACTCATTGATCAGACGGGGCCTTTATCAGTAACAAGTGCTAATTTATCTGGTCAAGGGAATACGACAAACGAAAAAGAAGTACTTGCACAGCTTGATGGACAGATTGATATGGTTGTCAGAGGACAGACTGCTTCGGCAACTGCATCTACAGTCGTGGATTTAAGTCAAGGTGATGTGAGAATACTAAGAGAAGGTTTAATTACCAAAGAAGAAATCGAGGAGGTATATTATGAAAATTGCAGTCGCTTGTGATCATGGTGGATTACGTTTAAAGAATGTTCTTATTGATGAAATGAAGAAACAGGGTTATGAAGTTGTAGACTATGGTACTTATACTGAAGACTCTTGTGATTATCCTGATTATGCATCTAAGGCAGCTAAAGCTGTTGCATCAGGAGAATGTGAGAAAGGTGTCGTTGTTTGTGGAACAGGCATCGGTGTATCAATTACATGTAATAAGGTAGATGGTATCCGCTGCGCATTATGTCATGATGTATTTAGTGCAAAAGCGACAAGAGCTCATAATGATACTAACATGATTGCAATGGGACAGAGAGTTATTGGAGAAGGACTCGCTGTTGAAATTCTTAATGCATGGCTACATACTGATTTTGAAGGTGGAAGACATGTTAAGAGAATTGAAAAAATGATGGCTTTAGAAAAGGAGTAAGTATTATGAGAGATACAGAAGTATTTTCGAGCGTTGAACGAGAATTGAATAGACAAAGAAACAATATTGAATTGATTGCTTCCGAAAACTTTGTATCTAAAGAAATTATGGAGCTTGCAGGCTCAGTTCTAACAAATAAATATGCTGAAGGATATCCAGCTAAGAGATATTATGGTGGATGTCAGTTTGTGGATGAAGTAGAAACATTAGCACAGGAAAGACTTAAGAAGCTATTTGGCTGTGAGTATGCAAATGTTCAGCCTCATTCTGGTGCACAGGCGAATACAGCTGTTTATTTTGCTTTATTACAGCCAGGTGATAAAGTACTTGGTATGTCTTTAAATGATGGTGGGCATTTAACTCATGGACATCCATTAAACTACTCTGGTAAGACTTATGAATTCCATGCTTATGGTGTTGATAAGGAAACAGAAAGAATTGATTATGATGAATATAAGAGATTATGTGAAGAAATCAAACCTAAGTTAGTTGTTGCAGGGGCAAGTGCTTATGCAAGAACTATTGATTTCAAATTCATGGCTGAAGTAGCACATAGTGTTGGTGCTATCTTTATGGTAGATATGGCACATATTGCTGGTTTAGTTGCTGCAGGAGATCATCCATCTCCATTCCCTTATGCAGATATCGTGACTACTACAACTCATAAGACTTTAAGAGGTCCTAGAGGTGGTGTCATCATGTGTAAGGAAAAGTATGCAAAAGATATTGATAGAGCTGTTTTCCCTGGTATGCAGGGTGGACCTCTTATGCATATTATTGCTGCTAAAGCGGCTTGCTTCTATGAAGCATTACAGCCTGAATTCAAGGAATATAGTCATCAAATCATTAAGAATGCAAAAGCTTTAGAAGAATCTTTAAAGGAAGAAGGATTCCGTCTTGTAACTGGTGGTACTGATAATCACCTATTACTTATTGATGTAAAGAGCAGCTGTGGTATTACAGGTAAGAAAGCTCAGAGATTACTTGATGAAATTAATATTACAGCTAATAAGAATGCGATTCCTTTCGATACAGAAAAACCTTTCAAGGCTTCTGGAATCCGTGTTGGTACCCCAGCAATGACAACAAAAGGATTCAAGGAAGATGACTTCAGAGAAGTTGGAAAGATTATTGCTTATCGTTTAAAGAATGAAGAAACTGATGAAGTAAAGAATGAATGTCTTGCAAGAGTAAAGAAGTTAACTGATAAAGTGACTATGTATGACGATATTAAATACTAGGAGGTCATAAGATGGTTAAAGTACTCAATCATGCATTAATTAAACACAAACTTTCAATTATGAGAGAAGAAAAGACATCAAACTATATTTTTAAGCAGAATCTTGATGAAATCGCAATGTTGATGGCTTATGAAGTCACAAAAGATTATCCTTTAAAAGAAAAGGAAATTGAAACACCTATTTGTAAGACTATAGGTTATGAACTAGACAAGGATATTATTCTTGTACCGATCTTACGTGCAGGTGTGGGTCTTGTAGATGGCTTCAGAAGAATCATACCAACTGCGAAAGTAGGTCATATTGGTATGTATAGAGATGAAGAAACATTGATTCCTCATGAATATTATGCTAAATTTCCTAAGGGATTAGAGAACGCAAAGGTTATTGTTCTTGATCCTATGCTTGCTACTGGTGGTTCAGCTGATATGGCTATCCAGAATATTAAAGATCGTGGTGCGAAGGATATTGAACTTGTCTGCCTTGTAGGTGCACCTGAAGGTGTGAAATACATTGAAGAACATCATCCAGATGTAAAGCTTACTTTAGCTGCATTAGATGAAAAACTAAATGACAAGGGATATATTGTACCAGGTTTAGGAGATGCGGGAGACCGCTTGTTTGGTACTAATTAATGGGATTTGATGAATATGAAGTAAGAAGAACTTCTGTTAAAGTATTTCTTGCCGGATTGATTCTTACGGTAATACTTTCCATCATTCTTCATTCAATCAGCTACTGCGTAGGATTTGTATTAGGTTATCTTATTGATTTATTAATTTTACAGATCAATATGAAGATGACTGATACAATACTTTCTATCCAGACTGCAGGTAAGACAATTGCGGTTATGTTATTTATGGCTAAATTGTTTATTTTTGCAGTAGGTTTTGCGATAGCAGGATTCTTTCCAGAAATAGTAAATATGTATACTGTATTTCTGGGCTATCTAGTAGTAAAGATTTCTATTTATATACATGCATATGGAGAAAGGAGGCGTATGAGATAATGAAAATCACTATTCAGCCAGAACTGATATCATCATTGATTGTGACTGTGATACTTTCTATTTTCTTTGTTTATGCAGGTAAAAAAATAAGAGAAACAGATCCAACTAAGAGACCAAAAGGTGTGGTTCTTCTTGTTGAAACCGCCATTAAGATGGTTTACGATTATATGGGCACAATCATGCCTAAGAAATATGCGAAGAACTACTATCCTTATTTCTCTATGTTATTTGCATGGCTGTTGGTATCTAACTTATTTGGATTAACAGGTTTTGATGCGCCAACTACTAACTACTCAATCACGTTATCCTTAACATTAATTACATGGGTATTAATTCAGATTAATGCGATTAAGTATCAGGGTGTTGGCAGTTATATTAAGGGAACTTTGATTCCCCCAACAAACCTATTTGGTTTGATTTCACCATTGATTTCTATATCAATGCGTATTTTCTGTAACTTATTGAGTGGTACATTTATTATGGCCTTAGTATATCAGGCAACATCATTCTTAAGTTACAAGTTGATTCCATTCAACTTTTTAGGACCAGTGGTAGCACCACTATTACATTGTTATTTCGATGTATTCTCTGGATGTGTACAAGCACTGGTATTCGTTACACTATCTTCAATTCTGATTTCTAATGAAAATCCAGATGAAGAATAAATGAAAAAAATGTCAATAGGAGGAAATTGATTATGACAAGAGGTTTAATTGCAATCGCTGCTGGTATTGCAGTACTTGCAGGTTTAGGTACAGGTATTGGTGAAGGTTTAGTTGCCGCTCATGCAGTATCTGCAATTGGAAGAAATCCTGAGGCTGAAAGCAAGATCCGTACTACTATGATCTTAGGTATCGCCTTAACAGAAACAGTAGCCCTCTATGGTTTACTTATTTCTTTCATCTTATTATTCGTATTCAAATAAAAAATAGTTTAAGGAGGAAAAAACTATGCCAGATATAGCCGCAAAGTTATTTCCAAACCCTACCACTATGATTGTTCAGTTATGTTCCACTGCAATCATGCTTCTTCTGTTCAAGAAATATTTATGGAATTATGTATTAGAATTCTTCCAGAAGAGAGCTGATTTTATAGAAGGTAATATCAATGATGCGAAGGCTAAGAATGAAAAAGCATCTGAATATCTTCTAGAAAGTGAAAAGCAGGCTAAAGAAGCTGCAAAACAGTATAAAGAAATCATAGATCAGGCTAAGGAAGATGCCGTAAAGGCTAAGAGTAAAATCATGGATGAAGCTAACAAGCAGGCTCAAGAAAAGATTGAACAGGCTCGCCATGAAATTGAATCTGAAAAGCTTGCAGCACAGGATGAAATGAAGAAAGAAATTGTGGATGTTGCTGTTGAAGTGGCTACTAAAGTCATGGATCAGAATATGAATACTGAAGCCAATAAAGCTTTAGTAGATGATTTCGTAAAACAGGTTGTTAACTAATGGATGCAAATGTTGCAGAACGTTATGCTGAAAGCTTATATCAGTTAGCGTTAGAAGATCATGCGCTAGAAGATTATCTAGCAGACATGAAACTAGTTGATACAGTTTTAGAAAGTAATCCAGAATTTGAAAAATTCTTCTCTCATGTGCTTGTAGATGATGAAGCAAAGTGTGCATTACTCGATAAAGGTTTTGGCACTTCAGTAAATCATTATGTATTGAATTTTCTTAAACTGCTTGTAAAGAAAAGAAGAACAAGATATATTGCGCCTATTACAAAAAGCTTTATTAAGATGAGTAATAAGCATCTTGGTATCGAGGAAGGCGTTATCTTCACACCTTTCGCATTAAGCGATGAACAGGTTAAGACAATTGAAGAAGCGATTTCTCAGAAAGAAAACAAAACAATTACTTTAAGAACTGTTGAAGATAAGACACTTATTGGTGGTGTTAAGGTTCAGATTGAGAACCGTGTCTATGATGGCTCATTAAAGAACAAAGTCAGCAAGCTCAAGACTGAGCTGTTGAGAAAGTAGGTGACGCAAGTGGCATTAAGACCCGATGAAATCAGCGCTTTAATCAAAGAGCAGATTAAGCATTATGATGATGTCATGGAACAGAAAGACGTCGGAACAGTTATGACTGTTGGTGACGGTGTCAGTGTTGTTCATGGTTTAGACAATGCAATGCTAGGTGAATTGATCCTTTTCCCAGGTGATGTTTATGGTATGGTCATGAACCTAGATGAAGATAGTGTTGGTGTTACTTTATTAGGTAATGCGGACGAAATTAAAGAAGGCGACGAAGTAAGACGTACAGGTAAGATCATTGAAGTACCTGTAGGTGATGCAATGCTTGGTCGTGTCGTTAACCCTTTAGGACAGCCTATTGATGGTCAGGGTGAAATTATCACTACAAAGACTAGACCAATCGAAAGAGTGGCTCCTGGTGTTATGACAAGAAAATCAGTAGATCAGCCAGTACAGACTGGTATCACTACTATTGATGCAATTATTCCAGTTGGTAGAGGTCAGCGTGAGTTAATCATCGGTGACAGACAGACTGGTAAAACAGCTATCGCTGTTGATACAATCATCAACCAGAAAGGTCAGGATATGTACTGTATCTATGTTGCAATTGGTCAGAAGAACTCTACAGTTGCACAGGTTGTTGAAAAATTAAAGAAGGCAGGCGCAATGGATTATACTGTTGTTGTTTCTGCATCAGCTTCTGAACTTGCTCCAGTTCAGTATATTGCTCCTTATGCAGGTTGTGCTATTGCTGAAGAATGGCTTGACCAGGGTAAGGATGTATTAATCGTTTATGATGATTTAAGTAAGCATGCCGTAGCTTATCGTACAGTGTCTCTATTATTAAAGAGACCACCAGGACGTGAGGCTTATCCAGGTGATGTATTCTACTTACATTCAAGACTATTAGAAAGATCTTGTCGTTTAAATGAAGAAAATGGCGGAGGTTCTATCACTGCCCTTCCAATCATTGAAACACAGGCAGGTGATATCTCAGCATATATCCCTACTAACGTTATTTCTATTACTGATGGTCAGATCTTCTTACAGCAGGAATTATTCAATGCTGGTTTCAGACCTGCCATTGATACAGGTTTATCTGTATCACGTGTAGGTTCTACAGCACAGATCAAGGCTATGAAGCAGGTTTCTAGAAACTTGAAGTATGAATTAGCGCAGTATGAAGAAATGCAGTCATTCGCACAGTTTGGTTCTGACTTAGATGCAGCAACTAAGAATGCGATTGAACATGGTGAACGTGTACGTGAAGTATTAAAACAGGCACAGTATGCACCAAGAGATGTTATTGATCAGATCATTACTCTATTTGCACTTGAAAATGGATTCGTTAAGAATGTTAAAGTGGAAAAGGTACAGGAATACATGGATGGTTTAGTAGAGAAGTTTGCTGTTGCACATAGTGATCTTCTTGATGAAATCAGAGAAAAGAAAGTATTATCTGATGAATTAACTGCTAAGTTGAAGGAAGCTGTTAAGGCTTATACAACTCAGTTCGAAAACTTACAGAAAGCTGAGGCTTAATTATGGCTGGGCAGATGCAAGCCATCAAGCGTCGTATCAAATCAATTGAATCTACTAAAAAAATCACAAGAGCTATGGAACTTGTTGCTAGCTCTAAACTTTCTAAGACTAGAAATCAGTTGAATGACATGAAGCCTTATTATACCCAGGTAAAAGATACTTGTGCACAGATCTTATCTTCTGCAGGAAATGATATTGATTCTCCTTATTTAGTATTAAATGATAAGGGTGAAGATGTTTATATCGTTATCACTTCTACTTTAGGATTATGTGGTGGATATAACTCTAATATCTTTAAGCAGGTTGAAGCATCAGTCAATGATGCCAAGAAGATTATTGCGATTGGTAATAAAGGCTTAAATCAGTTTAAGAAACATTTTAAAGGTGAAGTAGATGGTACTTATGTAGACCTTAATACGACCCTTGATTTTAGAAGTGTTGTGAGATTAGTTGCTTCACTTCTAGAAGGCTATAAGAAAAAAGAAATTAAGTCTATTCATATTGTATATACAGAATATGTGAATGACTTAACTTTCGTACCTAGAGATGTGACTCTTCTTCCACTTAAGGCTGAAGATCTTGTCTCTGATAAGAAATTCCATAAAGATACATTGTTTGAACCAAGTCCTGAATCAGTTCTTGGAAGCTTAATTCCGATGTATTTACAGGCCGTTATCTATGGTTACTTGATTGAATCAGTGACTGCAGAAAATGCGTCTAGAAGAACATCTATGAAGAACGCAACAGACAATGCTAATGAATTAACAGATGAGTTGTTATTAAAATACAACCAGGCACGTCAGAGCGCGATTACAAGTGAAGTAAGTGAAATCGTTGCTGGTGCCAATGCACAATAAGAAGGAGGTGCCATATGGCTCTGAATGTTGGTAAGATTATCAAAGCTCAGGGTCCAGTTGTCGATGTACAGTTTGCTGCTGATAAAGATCTTCCAGATCTAAATACAGCCATCACAATTGATAACCATGGTGAAGAGTTAACTGTAGAAGTTGCTCAGCATATTGGTGATGATATTGTAAGATGTATCGCAATGGGTCCTACTGATGGTCTAACAAGAGGTATGGATGCTGTGGATACTAATGCACCTATTAGTGTTCCAGTAGGTAATAAAACACTTGGTAGAATGTTCAACGTATTAGGACATTCTATCGATGGTAAAGATGAATTGACTGAAGAAAAACATATGCCAATTCATAGATCAGCACCTACATTTGCTGATCAGAGAACAGAAACTGAAATTCTTGAAACAGGTATTAAAGTAGTAGACTTGATCTGTCCATTCATCAAGGGTGGTAAGATCGGATTGTTCGGTGGTGCTGGTGTAGGTAAGACAGTTCTTATCCAGGAATTCATCAACAACATCGCAACTGAACATAACGGTTTATCAGTATTCGCCGGTGTTGGTGAACGTTCTCGTGAAGGTAATGATTTGTACTATGAAATGAAAGAAAGTGGTGTATTAGATAAGACAACACTAGTGTTTGGTCAGATGAATGAACCACCTGGATCAAGACTTAGAGTTGCATTATCAGCACTTACTATGGCGGAATATTTCCGTGATGAACAGGGACAGGATGTCTTACTATTCATCGATAATATCTTCCGTTTCACTCAGGCTGGTTCAGAAGTATCTGCCCTACTTGGACGTGTTCCATCTCAGGCAGGTTATCAGCCAACTCTTGCAACTGAAATGGGTCAGTTACAGGAACGTATTACTTCAACTAAACAGGGTTCTATTACATCTGTACAGGCTGTATATGTACCTGCCGATGATATGACTGACCCTGCTCCAGCAACTACATTCACACATCTTGACGCAAGAGTTGTACTTGATCGTAGTATTGCAGCATTAGGTATTTACCCTGCAGTAGATCCACTAAACTCTTCTTCTAGAGGTCTTGATCCAAACGTTGTTGGTAAAGAACATTATGAAGTGGCTCATGGAGTAACTCAGATGTTACAGAAATATCAGGAATTACAGGATATTATCGCAATTCTTGGTATGGATGAATTGAGTGAAGAAGATAAACTAATCGTTGCACGTGCAAGAAGAATTAGAAACTTCTTATCACAGCCATTTACTGTTGCAGAACAGTTCACTGGTTTAGATGGTAAGTATGTACATGTAGAAGATACAGTAAAAGGATTTAAAGAAATTCTAGAAGGCAAATATGACGATTTACCAGAGCAGGCTTTCCATAATGTAGGTACTATTGAAGAAGCAGTAAAGAAAGCTGAATCTTTAAGTGAGTAAATTTCATTTACATATCGTCACTCCTAAAGGTACCTACAGGGATGTAGACGTAGATATTCTGAACATTAGAACAACTGATGGTCAGATGGGTATACTTGCTCACCATATGCCATTGGCGAGTGGTGTGGAAATCGCCGAAATGAATTATAGGATTGATAAAGACAAATATGAATTCGCTGTTGGTGGTGGATTTGTTTATGTAGATGGTGATAATACTGTTACACTTATTGTGAATGATATTGAATCACCAGAAGAAATCGACCTACGTAGAGCTGAAGAAGCAAAGGCAAGAGCTGAAGAGAGATTAAGATCAAAGAATCCAGAAGTCGATTTACAGCGTGCTGAAATTGCATTAAAGAAGGCTATTACACGTATTCATGTCAAAAACAATTACTAGGATCCAGGGTTATTCCCTGGATTTTCTTTTGGAGAATTTATGAAAAGTGATTATGTGAGAGTGAAAGATTATATACCTGATATATATGTGGAACTGCGTTATGCAACAGAACGAAATTTTACACATACTAAAGTATATGATTTTGATGAAGCGTATTTAAGGCTAGGTACTACACTTAAACTTAAGAAGGTTCAGGAAGAATTAAAAGAACTAGGTTATAGCTTAAAGATCTGGGATGCCTATAGACCATTTACTGCACAACAATACTTCTGGGAACTGATTCATGATGATGAGTTTGTTGCTGATCCTACAAATGGTCCTAAGACACATAATTTTGGAAATGTTATAGATGTGACTCTTGTAAAGAGTGATGGAAGTGAAATAGATATGCCTACAGAGTTTGATGATTTTACGAGTCAAGCAAGTAGAGATTATTCATGGTTATCAGGTAATCCTCTTAAACATGTTCTATTACTAGAAGAAACAATGGAGAAGTACGGATTTATAGGATATGAGGGTGAATGGTGGCATTATACAGATGAAGATTCCAAACGAAAGACACAGCTAATAATGACGCTGTGCCTTTTTAATTAGAGTATAAATAATAAGTGTAAGTAATATCCCAATACAGGCTCCTGTAGAGTCTATCAGTACATCTCTAAAGCTTGCACTACGTCCTCCTACAAAGAACTGATGAAGTTCATCTGAACAGGCATAGAGGAAACTCACTAGTAGAGATATAAAAGATTTAAAGCGTAAGGTATAAGTTTCATAAGTGAACATCAGCAACATTGTAAGAATACTTAAAATGAAATATACAAACATATGTGCACATTTACGAATAACGAATTCTATAAAGCTAAAAGCATCTGTAGATAATGTATCCACTATATTGTGTCCAGTCAATGTCTTAGATATATGTCCTATGAGGTAGATCACTGATTGAGAAGAAGAGGAACTCTTAGGACCTGTTTGATTAGAAAAACAGAATATAACCCCCATCCAGATTATGATTAATAGAGTAAGTAGTATACGTAATTTCTTCTTTTTAGTCATAATGTTACTCCCCTTTCTTGAGTTTATAATATACAACATCTATGAAGAAAAGACAAATGTGTTCCTATAATTAAAATAGTAGATTTTTTTTAATAGAAGACAAAAAGATAGTATAAAACACAAAATTGAACTATAATTGTTATACTAAAGTATAAAAAATACATGTCACATTACATTTATGTTAGTTATATGCAAAAATTGATATTATCGTCATATCTTGATTAATTGTATTAGATAATATATCGCTAATGCTTGATATGGCAATCATATAATATGGAGGATTCTTTCAAATGGGGTATACAGTAGAAGATTTAGTCAAAAGTAATGAATTTTCTGGAATTAAAATAATAAACAATTTGTATGAAACAAATAGAGAAATAAAAGGTGCACAATTTATTTCGATGGCTGATATTGAAAATTCGGGGGGGGGGGGGCAAGCTATTACTAACCTCTTTAAGAGTTTATGATAATCTTGATAAGAACACAGTGATTTACCATCTAGAAGAATTGAATAAAAAGGGAGTTAGCGGATTTATAATAAAAAGAAGAAATGATACAGTACCTCATAAGGAGTTATTTGAACTATTTATACACTTTTGCGATGCACATAGAATACCTGTATTAGAACTTCCACATAATATTAGTTATTGGGCTGTTTTGAAACATATATTATGTCATGCCTACGATCTTGATATTGCAAAGTATCTATATAGTGAAATAGTTCAAGATCAGATTAATCATTTTTTATTACATGAACGATATGATGAACAAACAATAGAGACATTCTTTAAAAGTTTAGAGACTATGGTAGGAAATTCTGTTTCTCTCTATGATGAAAATTATCACTGTATTTATCCTATTACAGGACAAAAAGAGTTTACTATCATAGGTGATGAAAAGTATGTACCTCATATTACTACTAAGCATGAGTATATACGCCAAAAGAGAGAGTATGTGGAATATATTCAAAAGATTGATATTCTTAATTATTGTCATTATTATCTAGTGATTACAGAAGTGAATGGACCATTGAGTGAATTAGACTTTGTTACATTAGATAATATAATTACGGCTTTATTCTATCTTTTAGCTCAGGATGTCACAAAGAAGGAGATGGAAAATAAATATCTTCGTGATTTGAGACATAGGTTGATTAATGGAGGTATGTCTGATGCCGAAGAAGATGATGCCGCAAGTTTATTTGATTTAAGCGGTACAGATGAATATAGAGTAGTTATATTCTATTTAAATCCTGAGGATAAAAAAGAAAAAAATGGTATCGCACAGAAGGATGAGACGAAAAATCTAGAGAAAGAAATGTATCAGTACTTACCAAAAGAGCATACTTTATGTAATACAAACTATATCTTGTATCTTTATAATGAAAAGGATTGGAAAGTGAAAAAAGACTTTGGAAATATTTTAAAAGAGATTCATAAAGATACACAAGATTCTTTAACTAGAAGAAATGAGAAGTTTGAACTTCTAATTGGAATAGGAAAGAGTGTGAAGGGATATCATGGATTAAAGGATTCTTTTAAGGATTCTAAAGCAGCATTAGAGTATATTGGTCTTATTAGAGAGGCTACTGGAGAGAAAACTAAATCAATCGTAGATTGTGCTAAATTAGGTTTCTTCCAGATATTTACAAATATTAATGATAAGGAAGAATTAAGACAATATATACCTTATTCAGTCATTAAGCTTAATAAACAGGATAAAAAGAAAAACAGTGAGTTGATTAGTACTTTGGAATGTTATTTGAGTAATAAACAGAGTATTAGAAAAACTTCAGAGTTAATGAACGTTCATCCTAGAACTGTCTCTTATCGTTTATCTAAGATTGTAGATCTAACAGATATAGAGTTTGATAATATTGCGGAAATACTTGCAGTAAGAAATGGAATTATAATACTTAAAATATTAGAACAGTTGTAATTAAAGACGAGTCACATAAGTGGCTCGTTATTTATTTTGTAATATTATATGGTACACTTTAGACAAAAAACTGTTAAAAACTTTTCTCTTTTTACACATTATATTTACAATTTTATAAGTTTATAATGCAAAAAGATGTAAAAAAAGTGTATATATAGAAAATATCAACAATATGGGGCCTTTTAGAACAATTGCGACATGTTTTCTGAATAGTAACTCAGAATATTATAGGAAGGAAAAAGGTCTTATATGAATAAAATAACAACACTACTCAATAAATGGGTACTACTCATACTATGTATTGCGCTTGCTTGTACGCAGGTAAATGCAGCAGGCATAGTCAACTTTAATCAAACTGATAATATACCTCAAGAGACAGTTTATGATAATAATACAAATACAACTGAAACAACTGAAACAACTGAGAATATAGAAGCATATTACCAGAATAATAAGATCTGTATTTATAACTACAATCAGTTAAAACAAATTGGTTCTGATGCTTATGTTTATACAGGTGATAAGGATGGAACAATTGGTTCTGGAGAAATAGTAAAGGATGAAGGCACTGAATTGAGATATACATCAGATGCTCAATATGAATTAATGAGTGATATTGAGATGAGTACTGATTATATCTGGACACTTCCAAATAATTTTACTGGTAGCATTACAGGTACTACTAGAGAAAGTACATCTCTTTATAATAAAGAAACAGATACAGTTACTATTTATAACCCCTATCAGTTAATGGTTCTTGCACAGGATAATTCAGATAATGAACCAGTGATGTCATTAGATTATGATGCACCACAGTTTGGTATGGGACAGATGATTTATCCTAATGGAGAGAGTCAGCCCTACTTAACTTATAGTAAGTCACATAAGTATGTACTTTCTCAGAGTTTTGATTCTAGTAAGCCAGAATTAGCTGCAGATCAGGTAAGAGAGAATGTAAGTACAGAAAATACAGAAGGTCGTGAATTTAAAGGTCAGGTTGTTAAGACTATTGGGGATAAAACTTATATCCTGATTGGTAATGAAGCACAGCTAAGAGAGATAGGAACTAATAAACTGGTATATGGTGCAGTTTATCAGGCTTATTTGGATGTTGTAACATGGAAAGTCGATAAAGATAAAAGTGGCAAACCAATTATGCTTTATGGCGGTGATGCCGATTTAAAGAAAGACCAAAACGGATCAGATAATTATACTTTTGGAGATATTAAAACAGCAGATAAAAAACTAAGTGGATTTGAAGGATATCATACAAGAGGTAGGTGTGGTGTTAATCAGACAACTGGAGAAATCAATCCTAATCTTAAAATTGATAAAGCTGCAAATCAGAAGTACAGTGCTAATGCGAATTATATTATCTTCCGTGATATAGATTTAAGTAGTTTAAATTGGAAACCTCTTAACTTCCAAGGCACAATGGTTGGTGCTAAGAGTACTAACAATAAGATTTGGGATGCAGGCACAAAGATAGAGAAACCAGTTATTTCTAATGTGAAGGTTGAACAATCAGATAAGCTTAATGTTGGTGAACAAATGGGTGTTGGGTTCTTCTCAACTATATCAAGTGAAGTAAGTGAGAAAGATATTGGTTTAAGTAAAGAATTAGTACAAGTTTCAAATATTAAGTTTAAAAATATTACTGTTCAAACATCAACTTCTGAAACGTATTATCCGGAAACTCTTGTAAGTACCTTAACAAGTACTCTGGGTAAGTTGCTTGGTGGACTCTTAAGTGGATTGACATTTATCCTAACGTTTGGTCAGGTCAAGGTTGATTTGGGAAAAACATTGGGTGATGTTCTTGATGCAAGAAAGAAAGACCCTACAGCACTGGCAACAGGTGCTATTGCAGGACGTGTAGAAGGTCATGTAGAGATTTCTAATATAGAAGTAAATAATGCAGATGTAAAAAACGTAAACAGTAATACAGGTGGATTTGTTGGTTATGCAGTAGGTAAAACACAGTATGATGGTTTATCAAAAGCACTTGGTGGGTTAGTAGATTTACTTACAAATATATTAAATGTTATACCTGGTTTAGGATTAGGTGATCTAATCACAATTCTATTAGGTAATGCGATTCCATTAAGTAAATTAATCCCTACTGGTTATATCAATGCGAAAATCAAAAATTGTTCTATTAATGGTTTAAGTATTTCTACTTCAAGTGAAAAAGAATATGCAGGTGGATTTATTGGACAACAGAAAGGCACAATTATAGAAGGTTGTAAAATCACAAATAGTGACTATACAATTAATGGAAAATCATTTGCGGGTGGTTTTGTAGGTTTAGCTCGTGATGATGTCATTGAAGGTACTCTTTCTGGGGCATTGGATATTGAGACAAAGCTTCCAAGAATGAATCCAGAAAGTTTGCTTCTAAATTGTTCGTTAAACAATGCGGTAGCTTCTGTTTCAGGTGAAAGTTATATTGGTGGTTTTGCCGGTGGATTGGCAAATGCTTCTACAGTTAATTGCAATGTTAAATCAGATAAAGCACTTACTGTAAAGGCTTCTGGAAATTATGCTGGTGGTTTTGCTGGAATTGCATCACTTGGATGGGCTGCGGATTTAGGTAAAGATGATACAAAGAATAATTTACTTGGCGGTGTAGTAGATCTTGTTGTAAAACTTTTGAGTAGTAATCCTGGAGCAACTTCATCCTTACTTTCTCTTGCTGGCGTAAATCCATCACATATATTAGGATGTTCTGTAAATGCTTCACTGCAAGTTAGTGGTAAGGACTATGTTGGTGGTGTAACAGGCCGAGGTAATGGTGCATATATAGCACAATCGAATGCAGATAATTTACAGAAAATATCATATTGGAAAAATAATGTTTATGATGTTGGTTCTGTTCAAGTGATTGATACCTCTTTAACGGGATTATCAAGTGTTACAGGAAATGATTATGTTGGTGGAATTGCTGGATCAATGGGTACGGCTAGTGTTGCCGGTTTATTAAATACAACGCTTGGCGTTGCATCTTATCTTGCGTTTACTGTAGATAATGTTCATGTAAATGGTACAGAGAATGGATTTACTATTAAGGGCAATGAACGTGTTGCCGGTGGATTTGGAGATACGATTGGTGGTTCGATAACAACTGTTAGTATCAATAATTTAGCTTCTATAGAAGGTAATAACTTAGTAGGTGGTTTTATTGGTCTTTCTGGTCCTGGTGATTTGGCTGGAACAGATGGTGGATTAACTGTTAACCTGTTAGGTTTGAATTATTTGTTGAAATTGAATAATTTACTTTCTTTAGGACAAGCAATTGAAGTAAAAATTAAGGATACATATGTAAGTGGAATTAAGGATGGGTTTACGGTACACGCAAAGGGTAGTCGTGATTCTAATTCGGTTCGTGATTATAGTGCTTCTGGTTTTATCGCAAAAAGTGGAAGTACAAAAATAGAAAATTCGCATGTAACAAATCTAAAATCAGTGAATGCTGCAGATGATGGCGGATATGCTTCAGGATTTGTTGGTATTTCAAAAACAGGTGGTCTAGCAGAAGTTGCTGATGATAATTCGATTAAATCATTAATAGAGACAAATGGTTTAGTAAATGCTGTAGGATATTTAATTCCTAAATATACAAATTGCACGGTTTCTTTTGTGAATGGTGGAAGTGTTACAGCAGATGTTGCTGGTGGTTTTGCAGCAGATTTTCAAAGTGGTACAGTTAATAACAGTTCACGAGGAACTAATGATTACTACGCAGTATACAATTTAGATTCTGTAAATGGTCAAACCTATGCAGGTGGTTTTGGAGGAAATGTTTATTCTGGAGCATTGGCCGATGCTAGTAAAGGTATTAGTATTCTAGGAAATATAGATGGGCTGAATATAAACATTGGAGAGTTGTTAAACTTAGTAAATGCATATGTTCCAACAATAGAATATGCAGGAGTTAAATCCGATAATGGATTTACGGTTACGGCTAATAAAATCAAATCGGCTGATACTCATGCAGGAAGTGCAGGAGGATTCATAGGTTATGGTAGTGGTGTTCAGGTAAGTTATTGTGATGTGACACATTTAAAACATACAAAAGTAACACCTCCTAAAGATTTAGAAGCAACAGAAGCACCTACATACTTTGATAATGCAAGCCAATATGCAGTCACTGGTGCTAGATACGCTGGTGGATATATAGGTTATATGGATATTGGTTCTGCGGCTTCTGTAGGTAAAGGATTAAGTGTTCTAGGTACTTCTATAGGTATTAATAATATATTAGATGCATTAAATGTAGTGGTATCTACTATTGAACATTCTCATGTGAGTGGAAAACCTGGTGGATTTGCGGTTAAAGCATCTTATATGAATACGGCTTCTGATGCATCAGACAATGATGTACTTGGAGATGCAGGTGGATTTGCAGGAAAGATTTCTGGTGGACATATTCAGGATTCTAATGCGAATAACTTCTCTTATATTATTGGTCAGTTAACTGCTGGTGGTTATGTAGGAGATTTACAGCCTGGTAATATTGCGAATGTATTAGATGATGCAAGTATTTTAGGTGGATTAGTAAAAGCTGATAGTGTACTTGCTTCTGTCGCAGAAGATTTTGTACCTACTATTAGAAATAGTTCTACTACATGTGTTCCTTGTGGTGGTGCAGTACGTGCACAGGCATCTTCTACAACACAGGTACAACGAGGTATGGCTGGTGGTTATGTAGGACATAACGAAGGTGGTCATATCTGGGGTAATAATACAAAGAAATGGAAAGGTAAAGACTATACTGGACCAACAAGTACTTGTAAAGCAGTAAGAATCCGTTCTGTATATGGTGAAGAGATTGCGGGTGGATTTACTGGTTTAATGGAATCTGCAGACACTGCAAGTACAGGTAACTTATCTCTATTATGGGGATTAGTAAAGGTGGATAACATACTAGGTGCTTTAAGTGTTGTTTATCCTACAGAAGAGAATACTGCAGTATATGGACCACTTGCCTTGATGGATTATAAAACATGGAATGAATGGGTTGATTTCGTTGGTAAGTATGGTGGTTACGGAAGTGATCTTGCAGAGCATGGTAAGGTAAATAACCAAGCAGGATTAGATGCTATTATTCATAAATATGCTTATGGGTACAATGTAGTTGCTGGTAGAGTGAATTACCGAGATGAAATTAAACTAGCGATTGGTGGTGCTGCAGGAGGCTATGTTGGTTCTATGCAGACAGGTATTATCACAAATGGTCAGGCATATCAGACTAAGAAAGTAAAAGGATTAAGAACTGCAGGTGGTTTTGCTGGAGAAATGATCAATGGTGGTGCTGCAAATCTTGGTGGTGTCAATATTCTAGGTCTTAATCTTCAGTTAGGAAGAATGATTGATGTACTGAATGTATTTGTACCTGTCATCAAGAAGTCTTCAGTAGAAGGCTACCAAAGTGGATTAATGGTTGAGTCTACAGGAACTAATAATAAGGATAACTGTGGTTATGCTGGTGGTTATGTAGGTAAACTCATTGGTGGACAAGTCTGGGGAGACAATACTGCACATTGTCAGGTAAAGAAACTCAGACGAGTAGATGGTAGAAGCTACGTAGGTGGTTTTGTAGGAAGTTCTAGACCTGGTTCTGTAGCAACACTTAACCCTGCTGCTGGTGAAGGATTACTAAGTCAATTACTTAATAAACTACTTAGTACCCCTTCGGACTTAATTAAAGTACTTAATGCGACAGTTGCTACAATCCGTTATGCAGACGTTGAATCCTGGGATGGTTGGGGATTCATTGTGAATGGTGCATATACAACTGGTAAGAATAATACTTCTTATGCAAAAACTGCAGGTGGTTTTGCAGGAATGCTGGAAGGTACAGTTCTTGGTAAAAAAGATAAGCAAGAAGCTGGTATTAGTGTAACGAATATCCGTTCTGTTATTGCAGGTGAATATGCTGGTGGATGTTTTGGTGTAGCAGATGTGGCAGGAGTTGCAAATATCAGTGCAGGAAATGAAACATCACTATTAGATAAGTTGTTAAAACTTGGAAGAACAGATGTATTAGACGCTTTTAGAAGTTATGTATATTACGGAAATATAAGTGGAAGTAAGGATGCAGGACTAAGTGTTAATGCTAATGTTGCAGTGAAATCTGGACAGAACAATCAAGTCACATATAGCGGTACAGCCGGAGGTTTTGGTGGTTCCCTTCTAAATGGTTCTGTAAAGAATAGTACAGTTACACAATTAAGTAATGTAAGAGGCTTAAATAGTGTAGGTGGATTCATTGGTTACTCTGGTAAGAGTGGTGTTGTGAAAGCTGATAAGATTGATGTCCTAGGAAATAATACAGGACAGCTTCTTGGTGGAGCATTAGGTGTCATGGATATCTTTGGTTCTCATATTGATAATTGTAGTGTAAGTGGTACAAGTGATGGCTATACAGTACAGAGTCAGAATGGAGACGAACAGATTGCTGGTGGATTTATTGGTTATGCAAACCTTGCAAGAATGTCTAAGTGTACAGCAGGAAGTGACAGTGATTTGAATAGTGGATTAAAACAGGTTGCATCTGGAGGAACAGCAGGAGGATTTGCAGGTAGAACAAGCTTTGCATATCTTGCAGATCTAAAACTAGATTCTGGACTAATCAATGTTATATTCGCGGTTGTTAATAAACTTATAAAAGCACTTTATCTAGATAAAGTGCAGAATTCAAATTTTCTAAAGATTGATCTAGGAATTATAAAAGTAGATGCGTTATATGAAGGAAAACTTCTTCATGTAAATCTTCTAGGATTAGATATATCTGTAGGTCTTTCTAAGAAATCAACAGATAATAACCAACAGACAGATCTTGCAATTATTACTATTGGAGATTCATCTATTAAACTCCCATGTGATGAGAATGGTTTATTAAATGATAATGATGCAAAGTCAAATATCAGTGTCAGTCTTATTAAAGCAAACCGTACAAAGATTACTGATAGTAAAGTGTATGGTGTGAGCTATGGATATGATGTTTATGCAGGTGGCGCCAACAACAATACTGATGGTACTGCAACTGATGGACGCAGTGGTGGTTTTGTAGGATTTAATGATGAAGGTTTATTAAAGAACAACAACATGTACTACTGTGACGTAGTTAGAGGGACTAAGGATCTTGTAGGACCTTTTAGTGGTAAGAGTAAATTAGATTCAGTTTACGACTTCAATAAATTAGAAAAGGTAGAAGGTGAAGGAAACAACTACCGTATCTATAGAAAATTAGATAAATCTCTCACACAAATCAAAAACAATAACAAAGTATTAAATAGTAGTTATGAAAAGAATAATGGATGGGATATTTATACAATCAAACATATGGATATAGTTAAAGCCTTTAATAATCTAGAGAATGCGGTTCTATCAAGTGGTAGTGAGACAGCTGATTTGAAGGCATATGAATCACCTGCCAAAGCAGTATTAATGGCTGATACAAAGACAACTCTTAATACGGGTGAAAGTGAGACACCAGAACCATCTGAGTCACAGGATCCATGTGATAAGCTGGTTAAACTCACTATAAATAAAGTCTGGAAGGATTTCGATAACTTCGATAATAAACGACCAGACAGTATTACGGTAACAATTTCTCGTACTTGGAAGGATGCGACTGGCAAAGAACAGACACAAACTGTTCCAAATTATGAGAGTTACAGAATAACGGGCTCTATTAACAAATCAACATGGCAAGAAGTAATTAAAGGGCTTCCTGCCTATAAGACAGAGAGTGATGGAACTGTTCGTTATTATAAATATTCCGTAACAGAAGCGGAAATTAATGGTTATACAACAACTATTAAGACATCAGATGATGGCTTTACGTTTACGATAACCAACAAGCATTTCCCATGTCTTCCAAATACTGGAGGATTTGGAAACTACTTATTTTATGCGATAGCAATTCTGCTTTTCTTTGTTTATTTCGTTATGAGATACAGAAAGAATAAGGAAAATAAAGCAGAAAAACTATAAAGAGAAATGAAAAAAAAGGAGAAAAAGTTATGAAAAGTATTAAACGCATTATTGCATTGTTATTAACTGCGGTTATGACAATGACTATGTCCGTAACAGCATTTGCAGCAGATGCAAATAATCTTACTGTAAATGTACTAAGCGGTCAGGATTTGAATGGCCAGACAATTAGTCTGTACAAATTATTTGATGTTACTACATCAGGAAGTGGAGAAAACAAGAACTATGCTTATACAGTAAATACAGCTACTGGTTATAAGGATGCAATTAAGTCAGCTCTTGGAACTTCATTTACAGGAACAACTGATGTTGAGTATGCAAAAGCTGTAAAAACTCTTGGAGAAGATAAATCAGCACCAGTTCAGAAGTTTGCGAATGACTTTACTGAATATGCATTAAAGAATGGTACAACAGTAAAAGCTACTAAAACATCTGGAAAAATCACAGGTAAAAACACAACATCTTTTGTATTCAATGGATTAGATAAAGGATACTACTTAGTATATGTAACAGGTGGAAAGAAGATTCAGTCTTCATTAGTTACAGTTGATGGAGAAACTACAGTAAGTTTAAAAACAGAAGCTCCAAGTATCACAAAAACAGCTGATAAAGAAACTGTAAGTATTGGTCAGGTTGTTAAATATACAGTTGCTGGTTCAGTACCAGATACAACTGGATATGCTGAATATGTATATAAGATCCACGATACATTATCAAACGGTCTTGATTTTGTAAACGATGCAAAAGGAACAGCTGTCATTGGTAATACAGTAAACGTATCAGTTGCATTCGAAGATGCTACTGATGCAAGCACAGCACCAACTACAGCAACTCTTTCAGGTACTGGAAACAGAACTATGATTCTTGACTTATCTGCATGGGTAAAAGCTAACCAGCAGACAAACAAAGGTAAAAACTTCACTGTAACTTACTATGCTAAAGTAAATAAAGATGCAGTTGTAACAGAAAAGAACAGAGCCCAATTAGAATATGGTAATAAACCAGGTGAAACAACAACTACTACACCAAGTGAAGCCAAAACACCTACATACCCTCTTGATATCAAGAAATTTGCTAAAAACGGTGGACAGACATTAGCTGGTGCTAAATTCAAGTTATATTCAAATAAAACTGATGCTGATGGAGCTAACGATAAAGCTATTAAAGTATCAGCAGTTGTTAATAAAGCAGGTCATTATGTCGTAGATCCAACATCTACTACTACAGAATTTGAATCAGTTGCTTCAATTGACGGTAAAGGTTACAACCTTCATGTTAACGGTCTTGCTGAAGGAACATACTATTTAGTAGAAACAAAGGCACCAGACGGATTCAATAAGTTAACTGCTCCAATCGAAGTTAAAATCACAAAGAGCACAGATACAGATGTAAATAAGTGGATTATCTCAAAAGATGGTACAGTAGAAACAGATAAAATCATCGATGTAGAAAACAGTACTGGTTCTCTCCTTCCATCAACAGGTGGTATGGGTACTATCGCATTTACTGTTGTTGCAGCCCTTCTTGTATTAGGTGTTGCAGTAAGCTTTATCCGTGATAGAAAAAGAGAAAACTAAGAAATAGTTTTTAATGGAATGAGCGGTTATCTTTCTTAAAAGATAACCGCAATTCCAATTATTTATATATTAATAGGGAGAATGAAATGAAGTGTATGAAGATTAAAATCACAAAAAATGATATTATTCGTTTATTTGTACTTTTGATTGCATTCTCCGTGTTGTTATATCCTAGCTTTAGTAGTTATCTGAATGAGAAGAATGGTTCTAAGGCAATCTCTTATTATGATAAAGAGAGTGTAGAACTCTCTAAGGCAGATAAGATAAGAATGTTGGAAGAAGCACGTGCTTATAATAGAGAGATGTTAGGAAACATAGATCTTATAGATCCATTTTCACAGAAAGATACAAAGTTAGATGCACGTTATGAGAGTTTATTAAATGTAGATGGTTCTGGAATGATGGGATATATACGTATTCCTAAGATTCATATAGAACTACCTATTTATCATGGTACAAGTGAAACAGTCTTACAGGCAGGTGTAGGACATTTCTGGGGTACTTCTTTGCCTGTTGGTGGAGAGAGTACTCATACAGTATTAACGGGGCACAGAGGACTGCCTACTAAGACATTATTCACAAATATAGATAAGCTAAAAGAAGGAGATATATTCTATATCAAGGTCTTAGACGAAACATTGGCTTATGAGATAGATCAAATACAAACAGTATTACCAGAAGATACAAAAGGCTTGTCTATAGAACCTGGTAAAGATTATGCCACATTAGTGACATGTACACCTTATGCGATTAATACACATAGATTATTAGTGAGAGGACATCGTATACCATATCAAGAAGCTACAAAGAAAGTGCCTGATACAAATATTAAACCAGAATTATCATTTACGTCTAAGGTATTAATTATGGCAGTAATTGTGATTTTGATAGGTTTAATTATCGCAATTATTTACTGTATAAGGGATAAGAAAAGGAGGAAACTAACATGAAGGTAAAAAATATTATTGTGTTTATGATTGCTTTTCTTATGAGTACGTTCATGAATGTTTCAACTATTCATGCAGAGAGTGGTTCTAGAAAAGGAAGTATACAGATTGTATATAAGGGTAGAAATGAATTGAATCAAGAAGTGAATCTTTCAGATGCTAAGTTTTCAATCTATCAGGTTCAATATATGAGTAATGATACATTGACATGGAAGGATAATTTTAAAGATTTACATATATCATTAGTAGATACCAGTGCAGAGGCAAGAGAAAAACAAGCCAAACAATTATATAAATATGCACAGAAGAAAGATATATCTTGTTTAACACAAAAAACTAATACATTAGGTCATACAACATTTAGTAATTTAACGCAAGGTATTTATTTGATTGCACAAGAGGGATACGTAGAAAGTGGTAAAAGTCAGTTTGAATCTGCTCCTTTTCTAGTTGAGATTCCTTCTCTTGTGGATGGAAGTGTAGAATATAATGTTAGTATAGAACCTAAGGCTGAATGGGTAAAACTAGTAAAGCCTACACCGTCTAAACCTCATGAACCACATGTAAAAACAGGTGATGATACAAATATATCTGTATGGGTTATAGCTGCAATAGAAAGTTTATGTATTATGATATTGCTGTATAAGAATAAGGCTGATTCTCTATGAATCAGTTTTTTTAAATGGAGAAGTTGAGTAAAATTTGATGAATCATAATACAAATGTTAGAATGGTTAGGATGGAGGTTTTTTTATGAATATTGTTTTAATACTTGCTTGTATGGCTGTATTCTATAATATTGATTTACTCGGCTATAATTCAGAGTATCTCTCAGTACAGCAGACAAAAAACTTAAAAGGGATATTTACACTCATAGTATTATTCCATCACCTTGCAATATTTGCATCTGTAGGTGATGTCTATAATATTTTTATTAATTCTGGATACATTGCGGTAGGTGGATTCTTATTCATTTCTGGATATGGCTTAATGTACCAATATATGCATAAAGGAAGAAGTTATGTAAAGTCATTTCCTAAAAGAAGAATACTCACAATACTTATTCCATCTGTTGTAATGGCTATTGCCTATTTTGTATTGAAACAATACAGATATGGTTATACTTTAGGTGCTCTTATCTATGATTTTAAAAGAGGTGCTTCTGTTATTAGTAATGGATGGTATATCAATGCGATTATTTATTTCTATATTGCTTTCTTTATTTCTATGCTTCTTTGTGAACTCATTAAGAAACGTAGAATTATGATCATCTTTACTTTTATCTTTACATATCTCTATATCTTCTTATGTATGAAGTTTAAGTTTGAAGATCATTGGTTTAGTGCAGCCTTTGCTTTCTATTTTGGTATATTATGGGCTATGTTTAAATCTCAAATTGATTCTAATCTCAAGAAATCAATTCCCATTATTATTGGTTGTCTTTTTGTATTCTATTATGTATTGAATGTATTCACTCCATTTAAGTATGGCTGGATGGAATTCAAATGTTTAATGTATCTTGCAATTATCGTGATATTAGGAATGAGAATCAAACTTCAAAGTCCCCTTATGGAATGGGTAGGAGATCATTCTTTAGAAATCTATTTTTGAATACCCATAATCTACAGGTAACGATTTAAGAGAAGTGTGGAGCAGAAATA
>ENA-ORTS01000597-ORTS01000597.1-human-gut-metagenome-genome-assembly--contig:-NODE-597-length-28714-cov-5.148784_pt1 | contig 28714 bp, 18 predicted proteins | sample MGYA00241911_ERZ509186 | MGnify/ENA primary metagenome ERZ509186 (study PRJEB26280, sample SAMEA2338852) | human gut metagenome | biome: human gut; feature: human-associated habitat; material: faeces...
CTCCTGATTTGATATGTTTATCTAACATATCCTGAAAATCTGCATTACAGATCACATAAGAACGTCCTAATAATACATATTTTTCTTTTGCTTCAATAACGTTTCCTTCAGTTTCAGCTAATTTCCCCTGAATAAAATCAATATATTGCAAATGTATCTTCTTACTTCTTGCTGTAACCTTACTCTGATATTGGTCTAAAATCTCTATAATCTTCTTTCTATCAAATTGATTGCTAAAAAAAATCTTATCAATTTCAGTTCGATAATTTCTAAATAGTATTTCATCATCAGAGCATATATAACTAATATTTTCAGAATTTTCACCTAAACGCTCTAACAACGCACCTATCATAAATCTATCGGGCACAATAATATCTGCCTCATATCTCCCGTATGTAGAATTATCACATAGGCCTCTACATAATTGTCCCTTAGTTATGCCCTGGCAAAACCTTTTCTCCTCTAAATATTCTCCTAATGTTTTGTTATAATTCATTGTTTTCGCCTCCACTCATCCCAAATTGTCGCAAGAAATCTTGTGCGAATTCATAATTTGTGAGATATTTATACTATAACATAAAAAGAACTGACAGAAAACCAGTTCTTAATTACTTTTTCAACAAACTTTCTTCATGATGCAGTATTTTATCTTTCAGTCCATATTCATCCTCGTTCAGCACCCAGTCCATAGCATTTACAATGCGTTACTTCCAGCTTATCCTGCTACGAATATCCCAAAAATTCCCGTAAAATACCCCTGTGAATCGTTGTCTGTCAATAGCTATTTAATTTTGTATTTTTCACCTGTTAAAAAATGTAGTTATTGGCAAAATTATTCATCCTTAAAAAGTTCGCAGGTATCTTATTTGTTGTTCCGTGTACATGATTATTTACCTTTCGGCACTATATAAGAGACTGAGCATTCAACATTTCTAAAGAATTCCTACCATAAAATTTTCTTTTACACACGGTACAGTGAGTTCAACATTTCCTTACAGTCATCTGAAAATTCACAATCAAAAACACTTGGGTCAATCTCCTCTGTTCTAGGTAATTGTTCTCCATTCTCCAGCGTTTCATTTACAGATTACCACACCTAAGACTATCTGGGTGTTCTGACATGCGGCAATCCTTATACCAGCACTCACCATAAGAGAAGCCTTGGCAGACCACTTCTCGTTTCGCGTAAATTTACCCACCACATCACTCGTTCTGTAAAATATCTCTTAAAACCAACTATATACTGCAATATCTTCTCATCATCAAGCTTTGACAAATTGATTCTATGATTCTCAACTGTTGCTAAAATTTCTTCGCAAATTTTGATTTTATCTATCTTTCCAATACCTGCCTATTCTACAAGTTTATCAAAGACCGAAATCAAGTATTCAAAGCAAATCATCTTCAGAATTATAAGCTTTATTCTAATTTTACTCATTTTAAAACATATTATTTCCCCACAATGTACCGTATTTAGGAATTTATATCTGTATAATTAGTCTCTGTCCTAATCCTTAAAGTGAAAAGTTCCCTGCATAGGTCACAGTGAACCATACCATAGCTCACCTGACCTACGCAGTATCCCCTTTGTGCTTACCTTATGATTTCAAACAGCAGACTGCTTCTGCCTCCATTATCACGCCAGCGCTGTTTCTTGCGTATAAATCTGTTCTCCTCCAAATCGCTGATAGCACGTTTTACAGTGCTGACTGACAAATGCAGTTCCCTTGCAATGGTACCGATTGCAGGGTAACACGTTCCTTCCTTATTCGCACGATCCTTTAAGTACAGATATACCGCCACAGCCCTATGGGGCAGTTCTGCGTCATATATTTCTTTTTTGCTCAACTAATCACCTAATCCTCTGTTCTGAGAGCCTGTCTGACCTTTGCCACCGTTTCATTCATCTGTGTCTGCAACATGCCCCCGTTTCTGGATGCAGTGTTTGGTTCCGCGTTTTCCGGCTCCTCATCCACAAAGCACATATATCTGCGGATAATCTCTTCTTCTATCTCCTGCTTGTCTGCATAGGCTACCTTTCTTGTTGACTTTTCCTCAATCTCGTATGGCTCCTCGAAAGTGATTCCCCACTTTAGAAACAGTTTCAGCTTAGTCCTCATAGGATGGCTACCTGTTTTAGACACAATAAAGTTTCCTTTCGGCAGGGACTTTAATTCATCCGGTGTCATCAATGGTCTTTGTATCATCTGGAGGGACTGACTCGAATCATTCTTTCCCCTGCTGATGGAGCCGGACATGACCGTCTTGTTTCCAAGGCTCTTGGACAGTACCTCTGCGGATTCCGAGTTTGGTGCAAATCCACCGAAGATGGTATCTTGGCAGTTATCGATGATAATCTCTGCCCCTTCTTTTCCGTAGTTCTTATTAAGCTGTACAAAGGACTGTATCATGGGTACGATACTTACCCTTCTGGAACGGGATGCAGAGAACATCATCTCCGCACTCTCAATCTTTGGTATGGTTCCGACCTCATCCCAATAGAAAACCACACGATTATCCAGCTTCCCTCCGTTCTCATCTGCCACCACAAGGATTTCTCTGTAGAGCTGCTGCAAAATCAGAGAGATAATAAAATACTTGGTATTGTCCTCTTCCGGCATTACTAAAAATACCGCTGTCTTCTGCTTACAAAACATTTCGGCATCTATAGCGGTATCAAAGCACAGTATCTGCTCCAGTTCGGAATCGAGGAAAGAGTTCAGTCTGGAGAGTGCTGTGGAAAGAACAGACTGCATGGACTGCTCTGCGGTATTTAAAGCTGCTCCGGCAAACCATTTCGCCTTATGGGTATCTGGAAGCTTGGCCATCAGTAACTGAAACTGATTTCTTCCTTTTACCTTGGATGGCGCCAGTAAATCCTGAATCAGTTTAAACACACTGATAATGTGTCGTTTCTCCTTGGGGCAGAATTCTGCTATTAACAAAATAACTGCGGTCAGTACACCTTCTGCGGCATCATAGAAAAATGCGTTTTGTCCGTAGCTGGCACTGTCGGCTCCCCCGGAGGATATGATGGTCTTGGCAGTAATCTTCGCATATTTTTCTGCCTTTGCCTTTGCACTTAAGTTATTATGGTCAGCCAGATATTCATCCATGTACTTGTTTACCAAGTGGAGCATATTATCTCCATCACTTCTGGTAGGGTTTCTTAAGTCAATCACTGCTGTCTGGTATCCATAGTATTTCTTGGCAATGCCTGCATAATTTCTATAAAGATCCCCCTTTGTATCCGTAGTCAGAAAACTCATTCCGCAGGCACAGGCATATTCGATGTTGGGATAGAGAAAGTGTGCGGTCTTACCCACACCTGCTGCTCCAATCATCAGACAATGCACATCCCCGGTATCCACAAGGGCATATAACTTTCCTGCCCTTTCCACGCTCCCCAGCACAAGCCCCTGTGCTGTCGGCAGTTTTTCTCCTTTCCTCCACTTCTCCGGCTCATAGGCGACTTCCACATAGGTTTCTTCGATTTCCTTCTTGGTAGCAAACCGGGCGGTACCATGCTGACCATCTCCTACGGTCTTACTTTTGATTCCATTGAGCGTATAATAATGTGCCAGCAGGGAAAGTCCTCCAATCACGGAAAACATAATCACTCCGGATATAAGCAATATTACGACTGGCTGCATTCCATCCTCATCTCCTTCCTTTGTATGGATTCCTCATATTCTGTTGCAACAAAAATATGAGCCTTGATACATTCCATCGTCAGGCTCATACACTTCTTCACGAATTCTTCTTTATTCTCTTTTAAAGACAAATCCTTTTTGTCAAATACCTCCATCACTTCCGCAAAGGCTTTCTGCATGTTCCGAAGCCTTGTATTGTAATTCCCTTTATCCTTATGTGGCCGGTATCTCTTATGCAGGTTATCCAGTATTTCATTTGCACTTGTTTCCCTGCCAAGTTCCCTGCCCATTTTTTCCATGCATCGGACCAGCACCCCGGTTAGGAGCATTCCTCCGCCATCAAAAGCATCCTCCAGATGTTCTTTTCCGTTTCCTTTCTTCAGTGCATTATAAATGTCCTGATAATACCGGCACACATTTTCCTTGGTGGCATATTTGATATCCACACTGTCTGTGACCTGCTTTAGTATTTCCATCCACGCATCGCATTCCAGAATCTTTGGATGCTCCTGTGCCGGGATTACCTCTTCCCCATGCAGAAGTTTTAAATCTTCATTCCAGTCCTTGCAGGTGGATTTTAAATTCTTAATCTGCCTGTACCCATTCTGCACCAGAATCTCTGCCAGTCTTCCACAGGCTTCTATGCCTGCCAGATCATGATCCAGGCATAACACAACTGTATCCAGATTAGGATAATCTTTTAACATCTGCAGCATGGCATGTTCCGACACTCCGTTTAAGACAATATAACTGTTCTCCTGCCAGTTTTTCGGGTACAAGGTCAGAAATGATAAAAAGTCAATGGGAGCCTCAAATACATACAACTTATTTCCGGCTCCGGCATAACCGAACCCATAGGAAGAGTCCGAACCATCCTCGTTCATGCGAAAGCTCCTGCCATCTGAGCAGGTTCCCTTTTTATGTATGTGGCGTGGGTTCCCTTCCTTATCCACTCCGACAAATACAGCGTTGTGATGCCCTGCAGATTCATACAATGTTCCCTGTCTGGCAAAAAAGGACAACACCTCCCTGCTGATATGCCTCTTCTGCATCAGATAGGCATATATCCTTTTCATGGTATCGTTCTTTTCCGGCGGCACTAATACTTTCGGTTCTTTTCCTTCTGTGGTTTCCTCTTCCTTGGAACGTGTTGCTCTCTTTCCTATATTTTCCCTTGGCAGACTTCCTCCATGAATGACCTGCCCTGTTTCCCCATCCAACAAATAGGTGACTGCCTCCGGGTAAGACATTCCAAAGAACTCCTGCATGAAATCAATGGCATGACTTCCCACCTGCTGACTGTGTCTGTACCAGCGGTTTCCACGAAATGTTACACTGCCATGCCTCTTCCATCTCCATTCATTTCCGGAGCGTTCCACTTCTTCATGCTCTCTTTTCAAAATATCCATGATGGGTACTGCATTGGCTCTTTCCTTCTGCTCCTCTGTAAAATAAATGAAATCTCCCAATCTGCTCCTCCTTCCTATTGTGTATGTATCATTTCTTCCCTGTCATCTCTTGCATGACCTTGTGCGATTTTCTTACTCTTAATCTTTCTTGCCAGCTTACGATCCATGCCAGAACGTCTGCCTCCTTTCTTTCCAGAAACATCGTCCTCAATTATCTTCTCCAGATGATGCATGAGTCTGGTTGCCATAATCAGTAAATCCGGATGGGGCATAGCATTCCAGTGTTCCAAAAAATAAGCAGCGTACACATTCCCCTGCTCCGCTGCTAATCTGAAATATTCATATGCTCTTTCCCTATCCTGCTCTACCTCTTTTCCCATCAGATACACCTTGCCAAGGACATACTGTGCATACTGATTCCCGGCATCGGCTGATTCCTCCAGATACCGTATGGCAAGTTCAATATTTTTTTCCACCTCTTCTCCCACAAGATATAACTTCCCAAGCCGATATGATGCAAATTCATTTTTCTGGTTTGCTGCCAGTGTCAGATAGCGGACTGCTTTCCCGATGTCCTTATACTCATCCGACAGATACAGTCTGCCTAGCCGGCACCTCGCATATGCATTATCTGCATCGGCTGCTCTTTGTAAATAGTGGAACGCCTTTTCCATATCCTTTGCCGTCAGTTCTCCATCCGCATACAGTTTTCCAAGGGCATAATCTGCGAATGTATTCCCCTGTTCGGAAGCTGCTACCAGCCATTTAAGTGCCTGCTTGATTTTTTCATAGTCCGGTATTTCTTCCGGGTTTGTTTTCAGTTTTTCCGTTTCCTGATAGATGTACAGCTTTGCCAGTTGATAGGCTGCATGGGTATTTCCATAGTCCGCAGACTTACGCAGATATTTTTCGGCTTCCTTTTCATCCGCTTCGGTACCAATTCCATGCAGGTACATGGTTCCAATGCGGCACCATAAGGTATCATCCCTGGACTTCTTTTCCAGATTTAAGAAACCAAGAAATGCTACCCGGTAGCACTTCTCCGCCAGATCCGTATTTCTCTCGGTTCCGGTTCCGCTTCCGGCTTCATACAGTTTCCCCAACTCAAAGGATGCATAAGGATTGCCCTTTTTATGGGAACGCTGAAACAACTGACAGGCTTTTCCCTCGTCCTGCTCCACACCTTTTCCATGCAGATACAGCATGCCAAGGGAATATAAGGCATACTTATGCTCTTTACTCGCCGCCATGCCAAACCACTTGGCCGCCTCCGGCAGATTCTCCCTGGTTCCCAATCCATACTGATACATTTTGCCGATGCGGTATTCCAGATAAGTGTTTTCTTTTATGTCTTCCACCATAAGCATTGCTCTTAAGGACTTTTCATACCATTCCTGTGCTGTTGCCTTGTCTGCTTCCACAAAGATGCCCTGTGCATACATCTTTCCCATATCTGCCATTGCGTAAGCGTTTCTCTGCTCTGCCTCCTCCTTCATGATTTCATAGGCTGCCTCCTCATCCGGCTCGCACTCTTGCGTGCCATACAGATATTCCCTTGCCTCTTTATAAGCATCCGTCCACTTGGCATAAAATTCCTGTCCATCCGTTTCTTTGCTTCCCGGCTCGTCATCAAAATAATCTACGGAAACCTCCTCCATATCTTCTGTAACTTCCAAATCATCTGCTCCATCTTTTTTCTCTCTTTCGTTTTCCAAATCTTCCAGTCCTTCATCCTCTGTATATAAATATCCCTCTCCGTATCGGACTGCTTCCCGGATGACCATTTTTTTGATACTTTTTAATTCCTTCTGCTCTGACAGTGGAAGCTGCTTGGCATCTGCATCCTTGTAAAAATGGAGTATTTCACTTTTGCTCTCCAGCCATTTCTGATAGCACTCTGACACCTTTTCTTCCTTTGCCAGTTCATTCACAATACTATTAACAATTGCCTTCACATCCGCTTTCAGATATCCATATACCTTCTTGCCTCCAGTATTCATTAAACGCTTGGATAGCAACTGCATCTGTTCTGTAATTTTTTCGTTATGACAGATTCCGCTCTGCATTTGCTGCAATAAAAAAAGCAGACTTTTATTTGCCTGCTCCTTCAACTGTTCCCTTTGCTGTGTTCTCTTTTCATAGATACTCATAAACTCCTGACGGAAGATATCATGGGCATAAGTGGACCTCATGGTGTCGATGCCTTTGGGCGATAGGTAACCTTCCGATGGATTTGTGGAGTACACCACCAGATGCACATGAGGATGGTGGGACTCATTATGAAATGCTGCATACCATTTGAGATTCCTGCTGTCTATCTTATAGTTTTCACACAAAAGTTCCACCCTGCTCCGTAATAATGCCTGCCACTGTACGGCACTGTCATACCCAAGCCTTTCTGCATCCTCTCTCCGCAGGCTGATGACATTAGTCCATATCACTCCCGGATGATTTGCCACCTCCTCTGCCACATGGGACAGCACAACAGACTCCCCCTCATTAGAAAACAGACCATGAGTACCGATTCTTTCTACTCTTGGTCTGTTTGCAAGGTAATCTATATAGTTTTTCTTCTTGGCTATGATATCAAGGTTGTTTTCCAATGCCTGAGTGATAAACTCTGTCGCATTCTCCCTTGTTGGCCTCTGGAGATAATCATAATACTCATGCATACGGTCTGCATCCTCTATCTTTGACAGGATGTCTGCTATCAGTTCCTTTTGCTTGACTGTAGCCGGAAGCAAACCGCAGGTATTGTCTATCTTCTCCACACCTTCACGGGTGTTGATATAATTCATGTAATTGGCAAGATGTGAAGGAGTGGCATTCTTGAGATAGTTGCAACGTAAGATTAACTTAGGCATGTTTTCCCTCCATAAATTAGAACTCATATCATTCTAAATCTTGTAATTCAAACTCATTATACAGTATATTTTGAACCTCAACTATATCGTTTCTATCCCTAATTTTCATCCCTTTATTATCAATGTATTCAAGAAATTCTGTATACGCTTTAATCTTTGAATTTACAATCTTATTAAACTTTTCATAATCAATCACACATTTATTTCTTTTACACATTTCATCAATATTTTCTATTCGCATGATAAAAGGGGGATGCGTCCCTTCTTCCTCCAAATCATGAATATGACTAAAATACATAATTACTGTTGCCCATAGAGAACTAATTCCATATTCAATATTACCCGTTTCTTTTGATAAAACAAATGCTGCTGCATCAGCTCTCAATTCTTCTTTCCAACTGTTAGCCAAAGTTTTTACTTCTATATTGTTTATTACTTTATTTAGAAATTTTGTTTCATTCAAAGGTTCCAGAATTGTGTGAGCATATTCATGTGCAACAAAGAAAAAGAAAACACCTACAGTAATTAATCTCATCAATATTTCATGGACTTCATACTTGCATTGTCGTAACTCTTCTTCTACCTCTAAATCAATTATAGGACTATCTAAACCTGAATTTTCTGCATAATATGGTTCGCCATCAAAATGAAACCATATCATCACATCAATGAATTCTTTTGTAAGTTTAATTCTTTGCTCTGATGTTAGTCTACGATAATACATATTTTCAAAATTTAAAATAGACAATATCCTATTTGTAAAGTGCAACAATCCTTCATTAAAAACAATTAACGGAACATCATCACAAGGAATCACACATGCCTGAAAATCGTGCGATTTTATTGTTCCATATAAGGGAAACTGTTTTGTGTAATCCATTGCCTTCCCATTCACATTAATTTTTTTTCTATGTATTAAATCTCGTAATTCTTCATAACCTTGGTCCATTAATCCAACTAAGTGAAAATCTTCATATGGCGTCAATAAGGATTTCTGCCTTTCCTCATATTTTAGCATTATCTTCTCATAATCATCCCCTAATACCTCTTTTTTTAACATTTCCATCATGTTCTTCTGTTCTTCAGAACGCAGAGGCACCTTGTAATGCATCTTCTGTAATTTTATAAGCACTTCTTTTGCATTCATAGGCAATTACCAATTCTTTAGTTCTTCGACTACTGCATCCACAATCTCTTGTTTTTGTTCTTCATTTAGATCAAAAGATAAAAAGCAAGCAAACTCTTTACCATCCTTTTTAATCTTAAATACAGTTTTTGCTTTCTTGGGTAATAATTTTTTTTGAACAAAACCAAGCAAATAACTAAAAGAATATTTTAATAAATCATATAATGTAGCCATCCCAATATTATTAGATATCTCTATCAAAACAATAATCATGTCATGAGGAATTAATGTATTACAAGGAATCTCTTCAAATATAACCCCTTTTTCATTCCGATTTAAATAATCCATATCCTCTGATGAAAAACTAATCTGCTTACTCTCATTCACAAGGGTAAATGTTATCATATGTACTTCCTCCTCGTAGGAATATATATCCTTTAATCTAATGACCTCAAAAGAAAAATTCTTCAAATCATCCATTCCTGCAATAATGTGACTGGTCTGTATTTTATTATTATCAATTTTCCAATATTCTTTTGCTGACATGGTACTGCCTCCCATTTCTGATAGTACCTTTAATATAGCATATATCCCCTTATTTTTCCATAAAAAGAACAGCCAAGACTTTCCTCTTGACTGCTCCACTACTCCCTAAATTCCCTATTATAACGCTTTTACAGGCACTTCTATCTTCACACTAAAGTCATCACATTTTTTGTGGGTTAAAAGGACGCATGTCTCAACATGAAACGTCGAAGGAAACATATCGACACAACAGACCTTCTTCACTTCATATCCTCTCGCCTGTAAAACTTCCAGATCTCTTGCCAGACTGGTCGGCTTGCAGGAAATATAAACCATCTGAGGCACATTGTAACGAATGATTTTTTCCAAAGCTTTTGGATTGATTCCGTCCCTTGGTGGATCAAGTACAATATAATCCGGCTTTTCTTCAATGCTGTCAATGACTTTGAGCACATCCCCTGCGACAAACTCGCAGTTATGTAAACCATTTAACTGTGCATTCTCTTTGGCAGCTTCCACTGCTTCCTCAATGATCTCCACACCGATTACTTTTTTAGCTACCGGAGAAAGCATCTGTGCGATCGTTCCGGTTCCGGAATACAGATCGAATACAATTTTACCATGCTCCGCAATATCTGCGTCTGTTCCGCTTGGAAGTGCATCTCCGATAAACTCTCTGGCAGTCTGATATAGCACCTCTGCACCCAGGGAATTTGTCTGGAAAAAAGAAAATGGTGTGATCTTAAAGCGAAGCCCTAACAATTCCTCGTAAAAGAAATCCTGTCCATATAAAACATCCGTGCCTTCATTCGTCACGGTATCTGCCACATTGTCATTTCTCGTATGCAGAATACCTGTCATGGTACCTTTGTAATCTGCTGCAAGAAGAGCAGCTTTCCAGCCCTCTAATAATTCCTCTTCCGTTCCTGCAAATGCGTTTTCCTGTGCATCGTTCAACGTACTTTCAACTTCATCCATCTGTGCTGTGGCAATTCCCGGAAAATCCGTCTGCGTTGTAGTCACCAGATCTACTAATATTTCCCCTGTTTTGACTGCCTTACGGACAAGCAGATGTCTTAAATATCCGGTGTGACGCAGTTTATGGTAATAGGTGATATTTTTTTTACGAAAATAAGCAAGTGTGACAGACAGGATCTTTCTGAAATCCTCATCCACGATCTGGCAGTTTTCCACCGTCACAATATCATAAAAGCTTCCACGCTTATGCATTCCAAGTGCTAACGGTCCATCCTTAAATTCATCCCCAAAGGAAAATTCCATTTTATTGCGGTATCCGGTCTTCCTTGGACTTTCTTTGATTCCCAGAAACTGGTAATCCCGGTTTTCCTGATTGATCACATCATCCATTAATTTTTTTACCTGTTCTGCTTTCATCTCAAGCTGCCTGTCGTATGGAAGTGTCTGGTAAGTACATCCTCCACATTCCCCGGCATGGACACATCCTGTTTTGTCCCCTTCCAGCGGTGACTTTTCCAATACCTCTAAAAGTCTGCCCTCTGCTTTTCCCTTGCGGATTTTATTGATGGAAGCAGACACTTTCTGTCCCGGTATCGTATTTTTTACAATAACCTGTCTGCCATCCTCTGTTCTGATAATTCCCTTATTTGGAAAGTCTACGCGCTCGATCACGCCTTCTATGATTTGCCCTTTTTTCATAAATTCCTCGCATTTTTATTTCATCAACTATAAAATTGTCCATGATTCCATTGACATTTTATTAACTTCACAGTTTTCTATTTCTTTTATCTGTTACACAAGAAAAAAGGGCTGCATCCGCAGCCCTCCAGATTATTTTTATTCTTCTTCTTTTTTCTCTGCTGGTTTTGCCGGCTCTTCTTCGTCCTCTTCATCTTCGAAGAAATCGTCATCATAATCATCTTCAAAATCGTCTTCAAAATCTTCCAGATAATCTGGTGTAAAGAAACGATATACGCCATATACTGCTGCTGCAACTGCTGCAATAATACCGATGATTGCAAAAATCCATACAACCTTTGATGTTTTCTTTTCTTCTGCTTCTTTTTTGTTTAATAATTCATTCAACTTTGTCATATTGATCAGATCCTCTTTCTTATTGAGTAAGTCGTTTAACTTTGTCGCATTGATGAAATCTTCCACCTTGTTCATAGTGTTCCGCTCCTTCTCTTATTTATACTTTTTATAGGATATGCAAAACCTAAACACAATACACACCAGAAAAATCTACGTGCACCGCTCATTGCTTACGCCCATTATACCATATCCTTTACTTTTCGAATATAAAAAATTTATATTTTTCAAAAATTTTATATATTTTTTAGAGTTTCGGATACGCAGACTTCTATGCTCCCAGACAGGATCAGATACGCTTTAATTTTGCAAAAGAGGCAAACATTTTTTTCACACCATATCCTTCGAAATCCACGGTTACCTCGTAATCTCTTCCGCCATCCATGATGTTTTTCACAACTCCTCTGCCAAACTTGATATGCGATACGGTGTCCCCGACACCATAGTCAAGCTCTGACTTTACAACACCCTTTGTGACAAGTGCCTTTGCCTGCATACTCTGTCCGGAAGGCTGCTGGCGCAGTGTTGTTCTTTTCGGTCTTGCTGTTGTCTGGTTCTGTAAAAAAGATGGGAAACTGCTCTCTTTTCCAAAAGAAGATCCTCTTGCAGATGCCGGCTTTCTCAGTTCACTGTCCAACAGTTCAGACGGAATCTCCCGAACAAACCGCGATACTTTATTATATTGCGTTTCGCCACGAATCATACGTTGTCTTGCACAGGTAATTGTAAGTTCTTCTTTGGCTCTCGTGATTCCCACATAAGCCAGGCGTCGCTCCTCTTCGAGATCCTCAGAAGAACTGTCCGAAGTGATGGACATATAACTTGGGAACAATCCATCCTCCATTCCGGCAAGGTAAACTTTCGGGAACTCCAGACCTTTTGCACTATGTAATGTCATTAAAACAACATAATCACTGCCCTCATCGAGACTGTCGATGTCTGCAACCAGTGCCACTTCCTCTAAAAAGCCACTGAGTGTCGGATGTTCCTCGCCTTCCTCGTAAGCAACCACTTTACTGATCAACTCATCGATATTCTCAATACGTGCCTTTGCCTCCTCGGTATCTTCCGCTTCCAATTCTTTCACATACCCGGTTTCGTCTATAATCTCCTGTAAAAGTTCAGAAACGCTGATAATCTCTAATTTACTGCGCATCACCTGAATAAAATTCACAAATGGCTTGATCTTTGCTGCACTCTTACCGAGTGTTGGAATATCGTCTGCCATTTTTAGTGCATTATAAAAACTGATATCTGCCGTCGCCGCATAATCTGCCACACGGTTTAAGGTTGTTGCACCGATTCCACGTTTTGGCACATTGATAATTCTGCGGACAGCAAGATCATCTCTTGCATTATCGATCGTTTTTAAATAGGCAAGCAGGTCTTTGATTTCTTTTCTTGCATAGAAGTTCACGCCGCCGACAATCTTATATGGAATATTGGATACGATAAATTTTTCCTCAAAAAGACGGGACTGTGCGTTTGTGCGGTAGAGAACAGCGCAGTCACCGTAATGATATCTGCCGTCCTTCACACAGGCATTGATGTCCTTTGCGACATACTCTGCCTCTTCATAGCCTGTCTCAAACTGCTTGAAACCGATCTTTTTCCCCTCTTCATTGTCTGTCCAGAGTGTCTTTCTTTTTCGTCCCATATTGTTGGAGATCACTCCGTTTGCAGCATTTAAAATATTCTGCGTAGAACGGTAATTCTGTTCCAGTTTTATCGTCACTGCCTCCGGAAAATGTTTTTCAAAGTTCAGGATATTATAAATATTCGCACCGCGGAACTTATAGATAGACTGGTCATCATCACCAACGACACACAGGTTCTTATACTTTCTGGCAAGAATACTGATCAGTTCAAACTGTGCCGTATTCGTATCCTGATACTCGTCCACCATAATATAGCGGAAGCGTTCCTGATAGTAGTCTAACACCTGATCATCCGTTTTAAACAATTCAACCGTCTTTACGATCAGATCGTCAAAATCAAGTGCATTATTCCGCCGCAGTGCATCCTGATACTCTCTGTAGATCTCTGCCTGTTTCCGTTTCGCAAAATCCCCGGAAGCAGCCGCACGGAGAGAAAATTCCTGTGGATCTACCAGTTCATCTTTTGCTTTGGAAATCGCAGCAAGCAGACTTCGCTCTTTGTAAATCTTAGTATCCACATTCAGACGTTTACAGATATCCTTCATCAGTGTCTTCTGATCATCGGAATCATAGATTGTAAAATTAGTGTCAAACCCGATGCGGTCAATATGACGTCTTAAAATGCGCACACAGGTAGAATGGAACGTTGATACCCAGATGCTCTCAGAGCCATATCCCACAAGCTGGTCGATCCTCTCACGCATCTCACCTGCCGCTTTATTCGTAAAGGTGATCGCCATAATATTGTATGGATTCACGCCCTTTTCTTCGATCAGATAAGCGGTTCGATGTGTCAGAACCCTCGTTTTTCCGGAACCTGCACCCGCCAAGATCAGAACCGGTCCCTCCGTGTGAAATACCGCTTCTCTCTGCTGTTCGTTCAATGTATCATAAATGCTCATAGACATCTCCATTTCCGTTGTTGTTTGTAATATTCAATCCCTTTTTATTACAATATCATATTCCCATCTATTGTAACACATTATCCCTGCTTATGAACAGTAAAATCGAACATATTTTCTTTTTTTAACAATAAAAAATAACCGTCCAGCTCCTGAGAAAAGTTGACGGTTATTTTAACATTGGTTTTTCGCCGGAGTAGATAGCTCACACCTATCTATCGGCTTTCCTGTTAAGTGCATTATATGACAAACATATATTTTTGTCAAATACACCCGTCTCTTTTTTTACCTTTGCGTCAGAAAAAATCTACGACCGTCCACATTCAAATTCATACAATTAAATTCAATTGTATCTTGTCATCTAGTTTTCAATACTATATAATCTGATGTAGAGAATACGATTGAACCAGTAAGAGTAAAAGCAGGTAAAAAAATGAATACAAAACAATTTTTAAGTGATATATTAGATGAATTTAACAAAATCGACTATGTAAAACCGGAAGATATCCCGAATATCGATCTTTACATGGATCAGGTGACAACATTTATGGATTCCCAGCTTGCCACATCCAAGCGGCATGAGGACGATAAGATTCTGACTAAGACCATGATCAACAATTATGCAAAAAACGATCTTCTTCCTCCACCGGAAAAGAAAAAATATTCCAAAGAACATGTGCTGACTTTGATCTTTATCTACTATTTTAAAAGTATCTTAAGCATCAGTGACATCCAGAGTATCTTAAATCCGATCACGGACAGATATTTTGGAAAAGGCAGCTCCGAGATGAGTCTTGAGGATATCTATAAAGAAGTGTTCGGTCTGGAGCATCAGGAAACCTTAAATATCATGAAAGACCTTGCAAAGAAGTTTAACACCTCCATGAAAACTTTTGAGGGAATGGAAGGTGAGGATGCAGAGCTTTTACGGACATTCAGTTTTATCTGCATGTTAAGCTATGATGTCTACCTGAAAAAAACAATTATCGAGCGCATTGTCGATCAGATGCTGCACGAAGAAAAAGATCCTTCCAAAAAAGAAAAATAAAACCCGGTGCTGAATGGAACACTGTCTATACCAGACATGATCCGTGCAGCTCCGGGTTTTTCTTTTTTTCCGGGTTTTTCTATTCTGTTTTACGCTTCGTTTGTCTCTGATGCATCCATTCTGGCAAATACCATGTCATATCCGTCATTCCCATAATTCAAAGAACGGTTTACACGGCTGATGGTCGCTGTGGAAGCACCTGTTTTCTCTGCAATATCAAGATATGTTTTCTGGTCGCGCAGCATCTTGGCAACCTCAAATCGCTGTGATAAGGAAAGCAGTTCATTCACAGTGCAGACATCTTCAAAAAAAGTATAACATTCTTCTCTGTTTTCCAGGCTTAAAATCGCATCAAAAAGATGGTCTACTGCCTCGGTCCTTAGTTTCTTGCTCATTTTACCTTCTCCTTCTCATAAATCAAAATGATATCATCTCTTACTATAATCAGAAACTTCCAATCTACGCACATTTTATCATAGTAAAGTTTTCAAGTAAATATCTGTTTTACACACTAAAGTGTTACAGATGCAAATTCTATAATAGTCGAATCCAGTCGAAAAAGCAACACTTATTTTCATATTAACTATAACTTTAATTTATACCTGACGGCATCCTGTTATTCTCCCAGAAAAACAGCCAGAAAAGCGGTCAGACGCTCCATCTCCTGCTGGGTTCCGATGCTGATACGCAGATAATTGCTAATTCTCGGCTTGGAAAAATAGCGCACGAAAATGTTATGCTCCCGGAGTGCTTCAAATATTTCTTTTGCAGGAACTCTTTCATGTGTTGCAAAAATAAAGTTGCTCATGGAATCCCCAAAGGAAAATCCAAGCTTTTTCAGTTCGCACTTCGTCCATTCCCTTGTAGCGATGACTTTCGCACAGGTTTCCTCAAAATACTCCCTGTCCCTGATTGCCTGCACACCAAGTACAAGCGCTGTCTGATTGAGCGTGTAGGAATTGAAAGAATATTTCACATCATTGATATACCGGATCAGCTTTTCATTTCCCATCGCAAAGCCAAGCCGCATACCTGCCAGGGAACGCGATTTTGAAAAGGTCTGTACCACGAGAAGATTGTCATATTTTTCGATCAGAGGCAGCGCAGACTCCCCGCCAAAATCAATGTATGCCTCATCCACAACTACGATCACATTGCGGTTGTGTGCAATGATATCCTCAATCTCTGAGAGCGGCATGAGGATTCCGGTCGGTGCATTCGGATTTGGGAACACCACGCCGCCGTTGTCCCCATAATAGTCCTCTTTTCTTATCTGAAAATCATCATCTAACGCTTTTGTCTCAAACGGAATCCGAAGCATATTTGCCCACACATCATAAAAAGAATAGGTGATATCCGGAAACAGGATCGGCTTTTTGCTGTTAAAAAATGTCATAAATATCATGGCAAGCACATCATCCGAACCGACACCGGTAAACACCTGACTGCTCCTGATTCCATAATAATCTGCGATCGCATCGACTAACACTTTACAGGTCGGTTCCGGATAAAGTCTCAATTTGTCCGTATCAAAGTTCTTCAAAGCCTCTACTACGCCCGGTGCGGGCGGATATGGATTTTCGTTGGTATTCAATTTAATCATGTCCGGCTGGTTTGGCTGTTCTCCCGGAACATACGGTTCCACTGTTCTTACATATTCTTCCCAGTTACTCATAAATTTTACGCTCTCCACTCTCTCAATTTTCCTGTTATATTTCACAAATTCATTACAATCTGCTCATTTCCGAGTCATTTCATTCAGTATACAATCCGTAATCTTCTGCCAGTTTTTCAAACGCAGTCAGGGCATTTTTTACCGTCTCATGGGAAACACAGTAAGCAAGACGGACATAGCCTGCACATCCGAATGCGCTGCCCTTTACCATGATGATATTGTATTTTTTACCTGCTGCAACAAATTTTTCTTCGTCCGTTTCCGGAGATTTTACCCACATATAAAAAGCGCCTTCCGGTTTAATGCAGTGGAAACCGAGCTTTTGCAGTCCCTCGTATAACATCTTTCTGTTTTCATCATAAAATACCAGATTGGTTTTCTCATCCAGACATTTTGCTACCGCTTTCTGAAGCAGAGACGGTGCATTTACAAAACCAAGGGTACGGTTGGATACAACAATGCCGTCAATGACCTGATCTGCATTTTCCACCTCATCCGGAACAACCACATATCCGATACGCTCACCCGGAAGGGAAAGGGATTTGCTGAAGGAATAACCTACAATTGTATTCCTATAGTATTTCGTCAGGAAATCCTCTTGATTTCCATCGTAGACAAGTTCACGGTAAGGCTCATCGGAAATCAGATAAATTTCGTGTCCAATCTCTTTTTCCTTCTTTTCCAGAATCTCAGCCATCTTTTTCATGGTTTCTTCATGATAGATCACACCTGTCGGATTGTTTGGTGTGTTCACGATCACTGCCTTGGTCTTTTCATTGATTGCTTTTTCAAATGCCATCAGATCCGGCTGGAATGTTTCAAAATCCGGTGCCACTTCCACGACTTCCGCATCAAAATTGGCTGCATAACTCTTGTACTCTCCGAAATATGGGGCAAACACGATCACCTCGTCACCCGGATCTAAGATTGTTTTAAAAATAATGTTCAATCCTCCCGCTGCTCCCACTGTCATCACAATATTATGGGAAGTAAATGCAGTTCCAAAACGCTTGTTTAAGTTCTCTGCAACCGCCTGACGAACATCCGGGTAACCGGCGTTGTCCATATATCCATGTAAAACCAGCGGATCGGTCTCATCCACCAGTTGCTTAATTGCCTCGTTCAATGCTGCCGGAGCCGGTGTTGCAGGATTCCCCAATGAAAAATCATACACGTTCTCTCTTCCCACCCTGGCGGCAAGTTCATTTCCCTCTACAAACATTGCACGGATTGCAGAACTTCCCTGCAATGCCTTCTGTATTTTCTGTGAAATCATATTCTCTTCCTCACTGTTTTCTTACTCTCGAATGTTTTTCCTGCTGTCTGCACCATATATGTACAGATCTACGGAACAATTATTACTTTACAACAATACTGTATGAAAGTAAATAGACAAAAAAAGAAAACTGCCACTGGACATTTTCCTTACGGATACTGCCCGGACAGTTTCTCTTCTATTTAAAAATACTCCCCTGTATTTTTATGCATTAACGGTATCTACAAACTTACGGAATGCCTTTCTGCCTTCCTCTGTGCACTTGTAAACACCTGCGTCCAATAAAACTTCCTTGAACACAAGACCGATTTCTGTCTGAATGATCTCATGTAATTTTTCCGGTGTAATCTCACCTTCCAGACCACTTCCTGCTGTAAATCCATACTTAGGCAGAAATTCCTCCACCCAGTCTGCATGTTTTGCAAGTACTTCATCCTCACGGATTTCTGCGCCGTCTAAGATTGCCTGTTCTAATGCTGCCATCTCATCTTTTAATCTGGCTGGAAGCACTGCAAGTCCCATAACCTCGATCAGACCAATGTTTTCTTTTTTGATATGATGAAGTTTTGCATGTGGATGGTAAACACCCAGCGGATGCTCCTCCGTTGTGATATTGTTGCGGAGTACAAGATCTAACTCATAATCATTGCCGCGTTTTCTTGCAATAGGAGTGATCGTGTTGTGCGGTTCGCCCTCTGTCTCTGCAAAAATAAATGCATCTTCATCCGTATAACCTCTCCATGCAAGTAAAATCTTATCTGCAAGCTCGATCAGGCGCTCTTTTTGTGGTGCGCTGATACGGATCACGGACATTGGCCATTTTACGATTCCGGCTTTCACATCCTCAAATTCCTTGAAGACCAGCTCTTTTTCCACCGGTGCTTTTGCCATAGCGAACTCATAATGTCCACCCTGAAAATGATCGTGGCTCAAAATAGATCCACCAACGATCGGAAGGTCAGCATTCGATCCGACAAAGTAATGTGGGAACTGCTCTACAAAATCCAACAGTTTTCCAAAGGTTGCTTTCTCGATTTTCATCGGTGTATGCTCTGCGTTAAAAACGATACAGTGTTCATTGTAGTAAACATATGGTGAATACTGGAAAAACCAGTCACTGTGGTTGATCGTTACCGGAATGATCCTGTGGTTCTGTCTTGCCGGATGGTTCACACGTCCTGCATATCCCTCGTTTTCTTTGCACAGAAGGCATTTTGGATAACCGCTCTGTTTTGCAAGCTTGGCTGCTGCGATCGCCTTCGGATCTTTTTCCGGTTTGGAGAGATTGATGGTGATATCCAATGTTCCAAACTCGGTATCTGCAGTCCATTTCTGGTCTTTTTTGATACGATATCTACGAATGTAGTTTGTATCCCTGCTTAATTTGTAAAAATAGTCAGTTGCCTCCTTTGGGCTGATCTGATAGAGTGCCTGGAATTTTTTGATCACTTCACTTGGTCTTGGCACAAGCATGCCCATGATCTTTGTATCAAATAAATCTCTGTATGTGATCGTGTCTTCCGGCATCAGTCCATCTTCTGCCGCATAATCGAGCATCTCATTTAAGATGTCTTCCAATGCTGCCTCTGCACTCTCCTGCGTCATCGGAGTTCTCTTTGCATAGGCTGCTGCCACTTCATCTTCTAATTCATCCAGATGAAAAAGTTCTAACAGGCGGTTAATGGTAAATCTCCTGTCTTCCGGCTCTACCAGCCCGGTCACAAGGCCATATTCTGTCAATTCTAAAATTCTTTCCTGAATCATTGTGTTATCCTCTTTATTTAAGAATTATTAATCCAATTTTACTGGACCGTCACCGATCTCAACTACATAGAAATCAGCAGCGTAACCGATTTTATCTTTGTAAGCAGCACCTACTTTTTCAATAAAGGAATCCACTGCCTCATCTTTTACGATGCTGACGGTACATCCACCGAATCCTGCACCTGTCATGCGGGAACCAATCACTCCGTCTACTTTCCATGCCTCTTCCACCAATGTGTCAAGCTCGATACCGGTTACTTCGTAATCATCACGAAGTGAAACATGGGAGGCGTTCATTAACTCACCAAACAGAGCAACATCGTTATTCTTTAATGCTTCCACTGCCTTGATGGTTCTTTGATTCTCATAAACCGCATGTTTTGCACGTTTTACCCTGACAGGATCTTTGATCGCATCTTTGTACTGTTCAAACTGTTCCTCCGTGAGTTCACCAAGGGAATCAATTTTAACAACTTTCTGGAGCTCTGCCAGTGCAGTCTCGCACTCACTTCTTCTCTCATTGTATTTGGAATCTCCAAGCCCACGTTTTTTGTTGCTGCAGGAGATCACGATCTTTGCATTTTCCAGTTTGATCGGTGCATACTCATATTTTAAAGTTGCTGTGTCAAGGAAAATCGCATGACCTGCTTTTCCCATTGCAATCGCAAACTGATCCATGATACCACAGTTTACGCCGTTGAATTTATTTTCAGAGAACTGTCCGATCAGCGCAAGATCCTGATTTGTTACGTCAAATCCAAACATATCTTTTAAAATATATCCGGTCAGAACTTCAACTGATGCAGAAGAAGAAAGTCCAGAGCCGTTTGGAATATTGCCAAATAAAACAAGATCCATACCCTGCTCTACTTTCATTCCCTTCTCGCCAAATGCCCACATAACTCCCTTTGGATAGTTCGTCCAGTCAGCTTCTTTTTCCGGTTTTAAACCTTCTACTGAGGACTCGATCACACCGAGCTGCTCAAAATTCATAGAATAAAAACGAAGTTTCTTGTCATTTCTTTTTCTTGCCACACCATATGTACCAATAGTGAGTGCACAAGGGAAAACGTGTCCTCCGTTGTAATCGGTATGCTCACCGATCATGTTCACACGTCCCGGTGCAAAATAAACACCGATTTCGCCCTCATCCCCAAATAACTCTTTAAATTTTGCTAATACATCTTCCCAAATCATATAATCCTCCTTGTTTTGCGAAGCAAAATCCGAACCCTTGTGAGGAGAGGATTTAGCCTCCTTGTTTTGCGCATCTTCCGTTTCCTGTTACTATCACATTATCATGTTCGTTTTTACATTGCAACCAATTGACCGCAGACTGCAACAATAAAAAAGAAAGATGCAACATTTTTACATGTTACATCTTTCTTGAAATTAGTTTTCTTCTAACATAACCTTACATTAAGTATCACGGACGCTGTCCGTCTTTTTCCACATTCTGCTTAAACAAAGCCAGAACCTGCTCCGTGATAATGTTCCGGATTTCTCTGTTTGGCACTGCAAGTCTGAATCTTTTTGTATCAACTCTGCCTTTATGTGTAAGATATCCCGCCATGAAAAGTGTACTCCAAAGGTTATCCATGGATGCATACAGTTCATTATAAGTCAGATCCTCACGTATATCTTTTTCTACGATTTCACCATTTACAAGTCTCTCTAAGTCTGTTTTTGCCAGCCCCTTTGCTGCTCCTGCACTTTCTATAAAATGTTTCAGCACATCGTTTCCACTGGTATTAGTCCAATAATTCTCCGGTGGAAGCATCGGATTCCTTCTGTGCGCATCGCAATAATTAATGACATCCCACGGGCAATAAACATCTGCATTTCCAAAGCGGTATCCGTCATACCACTCTTTTACCGTTTCATAGTGTGTATCCTGACCGTAATAATGAAGCATTTCTTTCACTTCATCATCGACAAATCCAAACGTCTCATCATACTCTTCATCAAGGATTGAATTTGTCTTAAAATTGTTCAGTCCTGTAAAAATGCTCTCCTTTGCCACACGCAGACAGCCTGTTAAAACTGCAAATTTCAAACTACTGTTTGTCTTTAACACGTTTTCAAATAAATTTCTGACAAGTAAAACCATCTGGTCATAGTAACCATTCTCGTTTGCCTTGGCAAGAGGTACATCATACTCGTCAATGAGTACAATCACTTTTTTCTCATAATACTTTTCCAGTAATGCAGTCAGCGTTTTCATACTGTATACAAGTGTGTCCTCGCCCATATCTCCTGTAACAAGTGACATATATTCTGCCTTGTCTATGTCATCTAACCTATTTCCACTCATGATAATCCGGTGCATTTTCGCTTCTTCCATCACAATCCGTTTCAACAGGCTGCGTGCATTTTCGTAACTGTCTGCATTTACCCCTTTTAAACTGATTGATATGACCGGATACTTTCCCATATATGCATCACATAAAGCCTTATTCTTAGAAATATATAATCCTTCAAACAGCGACTGATCTGTACCGATTTCAAAGAAACATTTGAGCATACTCATATTCAATGTCTTACCAAACCGACGTGGACGCGTGAACAGATTGACCTCTCCCCAGTTATTTAAAAGCTGCTCGATCAGACCGGTTTTATCAACATAATAAAAACCATCTCTGCGGATTTTTTCAAAATTGTCAATTCCAACAGGTAATTTTATAAATTCTGCCATAGCTGCCTCTCCAAACTATTTTTTTTGCAATTTCTACTTAAGTATAACAAATCTATCTCATAAATGGTAACGTTAAATGTAACTGTATTATAGGCGATGAACTGCTCTTTATTTGGAATATAAGAAACATAGCGCGAAGCAAAGATATTGTTAGGCAAACCGCCGAGAGCATATCTTATGCGTTCTGTTTTCTATATGCGTAAAGATATTCCTGTGCTTTTTGCAGTGAAACATTCAACTTTTTTTGAAGTCTTGCTAAAATATCCTCCTCGGAAAGTCCAAAGTCATTCCCCATTTCAATAATACCTTTTGCCTCTCCTTCATTCCATGTTTCCTGAAATACACTGACCATACCTTTCTCTCCTTCCCCAATCAATTCATTATAATCAATTTTTCCATTCATAGTGCCTGCTACTGTCATAATAACAGCTTTGTCTACCTTATGTTTTCTTGTATAATCTATTGCTTTTTCTTTTTTTCCATCTGTTCTTCCACTTCTGCTTAAAAGAATTTCAAGCAGATTAAATAAATCCTGATTATTTACATTATGCAATACCAGATTATTTTTTCCGGCTTCCACCAGATGTATTTTATAATCATTCACAAATGTTTCCATTGCTTTTGGAATATTTAGCATCCCATGCAAAGATACTGCTCCATCCCACGGCTTCTCACCATAATAGATAACGATTGTAATAACAGGAATAAATTTATCTGTTTTCTTCATTCCCGACAGATATTCATCTTCTGTTAATCCTTTTTCTTTTTTACGCTTTGCCGCATTGTCATCATACTGCTTTTTGTATGTACTATAATCATATCCCATCACTCTTAACGGCATTGCATAATGGATACATTCCTGTCCCTCCAATCCAAGTATAACAAATTCAGCATCATAAGTGGTAGATTTTTTTCTGATTTTAACGTTATCTCTTGCTGCCACAATACTCTGTATATACTCCTTGTGTTCTAATACCAAAGATTCCTCTGTATCCATATCTTCTAATTCTTCCGGTTTTATAACCTTATTTCCATTAAATAAAACTGCATTAAAAATATCTGCAAACTGTTCGTTATTCCGCCAGTAATTCTTTACTACAGTATCTGCTTTCAATACTTTTTTTCCCATATATAATTGCTCCTTCCTATATACCTGATATTTCAGGAAAATAGTTTCGTCGCTTTTTGCACTTGCAGTTTTAACTGGATTTTTATGCAGACCTTGCACCCTCAATTTGATAAAAAAGATTTCCTTATTACCATAACTTGTATCGAAAAAATTGTCAATTTGTTTTTGACATAACATAAATATAGAAAAACAGCCCCTTTTTCACAGAGACTGTCCTTCTTGTAATTTTATTTTCTTATCACTTTATTCCACATCAACCTTCACCTTCGGTAAATGCCAGATATCATCCACATATTCCTGAATCGTTCTGTCGGATGAGAACTTGCCGGAATGTGCAATGTTTAAGATAGCGCTCTTTGCCCAGGCGCTCTTGTTCTTGTAATACTCCATGATCTTCTTCTGCGCTTCTGCATAAGAACGGAAGTCTGCAAGAATGAAGTACGTATCCGCGTACTGTGTGCTGTGTGTATTCAGCAGTGAATTGTACAGGTCACGGAAAAGTTCGGAGTCGTTCGGTGAGTAGAATCCGTTCACTAACTGTGTCAGAACTTTGCGGATATCCTGATCCGTGTTGAAAATCTGCATCGGATCATAATCACGGTTATGCTCATGTGCGATCACTTCGTCCGAGCTCATACCGAAAATAAACATATTATCCGGTCCGACTTCCTCGTACATCTCAACATTCGCACCGTCCATCGTTCCAAGTGTCAGGGCACCGTTTAACATGAACTTCATATTACCGGTACCGGATGCCTCTTTACTTGCAGTTGAGATCTGCTCGCTGACATCTGCTGCTGCAAAGATCCACTCTGCATTGGAAACTTTGTAGTCCTCGATAAATACCACTTTGATCTTATTATTGATACTCTTATCATTGTTGATCACTTCTGCAACGCTGTTGATCAGTTTAATGGTAAGTTTTGCATTTTTATAACCGGCTGCTGCCTTTGCACCAAAAATGAATGTTCTTGGAACAAATTCCATATCCGGATGCTCTTTGATCTCATTATAGAGATACATAACATGAAGGATATTCAACAGCTGACGTTTGTACTCATGAAGACGTTTTACCTGTACATCAAAGATGGAATCCGGATCAACATCAATTCCATTGTGCTCTTTGATATATTTTGCAAGACGTACTTTATTCTGGTGTTTGATCTCAAGAAACTCCTGCTGTGCTTTTTTATCATCTGCATAAGGCGCAAGTTTCCTGATCTGGGAAAGGTCTGTGATCCAGCCTTCTCCCACATGTGCTGTCACCCAGTCAGCCAGAAGCGGGTTCGCATGTGCTAAGAAACGTCTCTGTGTGATACCATTGGTTTTGTTATTGAACTTCTGCGGCATCATCTCATAGAAATCTTTTAACTGCTCTTTTTTCAAAATCTCTGTGTGCAGTCTGGCAACACCGTTGACAGAATAACCTGCAACGATCGCAAGATGCGCCATTTTTACCTGACCATCATATAAAATTGCCATTTTTGCAATTTTTTTATTGTTGCCCGGATACTGCTCCTGGATCTGTAAAACAAAACGGCGGTTGATCTCTTCCACGATCTGATATACACGCGGAAGCAGTCTCTGGAAAATCTCGATCGGCCATTTTTCAAGAGCCTCAGCCATAATGGTATGGTTGGTATAAGCAACACAGTGGGTTGTGATATCCCACGCATCCTCCCAGCTTAAGCCTTCCTCATCCAGTAAGATACGCATTAACTCTGCCACTGCAACCGTCGGATGTGTATCATTCATCTGGAATACTGCTTTCTCCGGCAGCTTATGAATGTCGTCATGATGCTTTTTAAATCTGGCGATCGCACGCTGTAAACTTGCAGATACGAAGAAATACTGCTGTTTTAAACGAAGTTCTTTTCCCTGAATATGATTGTCATTCGGATAAAGGACTTCCACCAGGTTACGTGCAAGGTTTTCCTGCTCTACTGCTTTGTTATAATCTCCTTTATCAAAGGAATCTAACTGGAAACCTTCCTTAGGCTCTGCATCCCAGATCATCAGCGTATTTACCATATGATTATCATATCCTACGATCGGCATATCGTATGGGATCGCCATAACGGACTGATAGCCTTCATGGATAAATCTGGTGTTGCCATTTCCCATGTCTTCGGTACGGACATAGCCGCCGAATTTGATCTCGTAGGAATACTCCGGTCTGCGAAGTTCGAATGGGTAGCCATTCTTTAACCAGTTATCCGGTACCTCTACCTGAAAACCATCCGAAATCTGCTGTTTGAACATACCATAACGGTAACGGATACCGCAGCCGTAAGCTGCGTATCCGAGTGTTGCCAGTGATTCCATAAAGCATGCTGCAAGACGTCCAAGACCACCGTTTCCGAGTGCAGGATCCGGCTCCTGATCTTCGATCACGTCAAGATTCAGTCCGATTTCTTCCAGAGCTTCTTTCACTTCTTTGTAAGCTTTTAAATTGATCAGGTTATTTCCAAGCGCACGGCCCATCAGAAATTCCATTGACATATAATAGACAATCTTTGGATCCTGATCGTCAAATGCCTGCTGGGTTGCCAGCCAGTCATCGATCACAACGTCTTTTACGACGTAGGATACCGCCTGGAAAATCTCCTGCTGGCTTGCTTCTTTTAACTGTTTGCGATACATATGACGGACTGTCTCTGTTACATCATTGATAAATTTTTTCTTATTGAAGACTGCTGCTGTTTTAGACATTTCCTTACTCTCCTTTTTTTACACCTAAAAGAACGGTTTCCCCATTAATATTCCATTCTTTCTCGTATCCATCCACACTGCCAGCTACAACATCAAGTCCGAGTACATCTGCTTTGATCGCATCACCATATTTGTCAAAGATGGCAGCCACTTTGTCATCTGCCTGATAAGAGATCATGATCTTATCCATCACTTCGAATCCTGCTTCTTTTCTCATGGTCTGGATCTTGCTGATGATCTCACGCACAAATCCTTCTTCAATTAACTCCGGTGTTAAGTTGGTATCAAGGACAACGGTTACTGTATTGTCCCCCTCCGTTACATAACCTTCCATCTGTGTCATTGTAATTAACAGATCTTCCTCTGCTAATTTTACATCATCACTGACAGACTTCAAAGTGATAAATCCATTTTCCTTTAACTCTGCCATAGCAGCGTTTCCGTCAAGTTCCGCTAAAGCTTTCTGGATCTGTCCTAAATATTTTCCATATTTTGGTCCTACAGTACGGAGCTGTGGTTTGAATGTATAGCTTGTGTAGGAACTTACATCATCGGTAAAGGAAACTTTCTTTACATTCAGCTCATCCTCGATGATCTCTTTGAAGTACTCTGAAAGTTCAAATGGAGCTTTGACAAACATATTTCCGATCGGCTGACGGTTCTTGATGTTTGCTGCATTACGGCATGCACGGCCCATAACCACGATCTTTAATACCTCATCCATATTTTTCTCTAACTCTTTGTCAATGTATGCTTCATTAACGGTTGGGAAGTCACATAAATGAATACTTTCCGGCGCATTTTTATCAATGCTGCACACAAGATTCTGATAGATTTCCTCTGTCATGAACGGGATCATTGGTGCTGCACATTTACAGATCTCTACTAACGCTGTGTAAAGTGTCATGTAGGCATTGATCTTATCCTGCTCCATTCCTTTTGCCCAGAAACGTTCACGGGAGCGTCTTACGTACCAGTTACTCATATCGTCCACAAACTCATCGAGTGCTCTTGCAGCTTCCGGGATCTTGTAACTGCCAAGGTTATCATCCACAGCGCCGATCACGGTATTTAATTTGGACAGTAACCATTTATCCATCACGGATAATTTATCATATTCCAGTTTATATTTTGTTGCGTCAAATCCGTCAATGTTTGCATACAGTACAAAGAATGCATAAGTGTTCCATAAGGTGCTTAAGAACTTACGCTGTCCCTCCTGCACTGCTTTTCCATGGAAACGGTTTGGAAGCCATGGAGCGCTGTTGATGTAGAAATACCAGCGGATCGCATCTGCTCCGTAAGTCTCTAATGCATCGAACGGATCGACTGCATTTCCTTTGGATTTGGACATTTTCTGTCCGTTCTCATCCTGTACATGTCCTAAAACGATAACGTTTTCATAAGGAGCTTTATTAAACAGTAAGGTGGACTCTGCCATCAGGGAATAGAACCATCCTCGTGTCTGGTCTACCGCCTCGGAAATGAACTGAGCCGGGAACTGCTGTTTGAACAAATCCTCATTTTCAAATGGATAATGGTGCTGTGCAAACGGCATTGCTCCTGAGTCGAACCAGCAGTCGATCACTTCTGGCACCCTGTGCATGGTCTTGCCACAGTCAGGACATTTGAAGGTCACAGCGTCGATATACGGTCTGTGTAATTCCACTTTGGCATCATCCGGGTTTCCGCTTCTCTCTGCTAATTCGGCACGGCTTCCGATGGACTCCTGATGTCCGCAGCCTTCACATTCCCATACATTTAAAGGAGTTCCCCAGTAACGGTTACGGGAGATTCCCCAGTCCTGGATGTTCTCAAGCCAGTCACCGAAACGTCCTTTACCGATGGATTCCGGGATCCAGTTTACAGTATTATTATTACGGATCAGGTCATCTTTGACTGCTGTCATCTTGATGAACCATGACTCTCTTGCATAGTAAATAAGCGGTGTATCACATCTCCAGCAATGTGGATATTCGTGTTCGAACTTTGGTGCGTCAAATAATTTGCCCTGCGCATCCAGATCTTTTAATACTTCAGGGTCAGCTTTTTTTACAAATAATCCAGCATAAGGTGTCTCTTCTGTCATCTCACCTTTTCCGTTTACAAACTGGACAAACGGAAGATCGTACTTACGTCCGACATTCGCATCATCTTCACCGAATGCAGGAGCAATATGAACGATACCAGTACCATCAGACATCGTTA
>ENA-ORTS01000602-ORTS01000602.1-human-gut-metagenome-genome-assembly--contig:-NODE-602-length-28464-cov-7.728290_pt1 | contig 28464 bp, 29 predicted proteins | sample MGYA00241911_ERZ509186 | MGnify/ENA primary metagenome ERZ509186 (study PRJEB26280, sample SAMEA2338852) | human gut metagenome | biome: human gut; feature: human-associated habitat; material: faeces...
TTTATTAATAATTATATGCTACTATCTTTTCAGATTTTGAAAATTAATAGTTTAATAGGTGCAAAATGGTTAAAAGTGCTAATCAATCAGAAGGACAATATGACATTCTCCAGAATTCCGCAGGAGAAATCCTTATCATCATTCAATACCGTGACGGCGGCCCTGAAAATCCGCGTTTGGTTTATGACGGCGGCGATCAGGCTTTGCTGTACAGAAGCCGTGAGAGTGCGGTTATGCTTGATGCTATTAATGAAGAAGCCCGTAAACCGCTGCGCGCCGTTTCTGAAGTTCTGATGGTTGAACTTGATAATGACGATGTTGCCCGCGAATACCGTGTTCCGGTCAGAAACGTCAAAAGCCTTGAAGCTTTGATGAAATAAACCGTCCGTCGTAAAAAAAATCAGGGAGGCTCTTACAGCCTCCCCTTTTTTATCCCGTTTTCTCCCGATTCGTAAAACATGACAATAAAATGCTTGACATATACCCCCATATGGTATATAAATTAATTATACCCCCATAGGGTATTTAACCAATAGGAGAAAAATAATGACTAAATGTAAAAATCCGGACTGCAAATGTGAAAACTGCCAGTGCGGTGACAACTGCCAATGCGGCAAAAATTGTTCCTGCGGAGAAAACTGCACTTGCGGCGATAACTGCACCTGCAATAACGAACACCGCTGCAACGACGACTGCAAATGTAAATAACCGTTAACATCGTCCCGCCCGGCTGCTTCCCTTTTCATTTTGCGAAAAATAAAAACCGGGCGGTTTGAACGGTGCCAGACATAAAGGACTAAGAAAAATGAAAACACCCTGCCCCAACTGCACCCCGGAAAAGAACGGCGCCAACCCCAGCCATACCGCCAACCTCCCGCGTCTTAACCGTATTTCGGGACAACTGGAAGGCGTCAAAAAAATGATTGAAGAAGGCCGTTATTGCCCGGATATCCTGATACAGCTCAAAGCTATCCGCTCCGCAATCCGCGCCGTCGAAAGCAACATCCTCGCCGTCCACCTGCAACATTGCGTTTCTCAGTCCTTTTCTTCGGAAGAGGAACGCGAGCAGAAAATTGAGGAACTCAAAACGCTTTTCGACCGTTTTGAAGAATAACCCCTTCCAGACCATATTAACAAACACCACCCAAACGGCCGATTATCACCCGAACCTTCTTGTCCCGGGCAAATTTTATCCGCCCGTAAGATATTATTGCCATTCCCAAAGCCGCACCAGAGTCCCGTAAAAAAATCCCTTTACATTTCCCTGCATCTCCGTTACACTCTCTCTTGCAGACAGGCGTTCTGTCTGCGGTGTCCGAAAACACCATATGTATGAAAATCCACTTTTGGGTGGAGTGTGGCAAATATATTGAATACCCACGTCTGTATACATACAGTTTTCGGCTCCACTCTCCTTTGTTCTGTTGACATCGGAGAGTTTGTTTTTCCCCAAACAAGGAGCTATAGAAAATGAAAAAGAGCAAAACCGATTTCATCAAAAAGCAGCCCCTATCTAAGCATCGCGCCTCCTGACGCACGGGACAACCAGCGGCTAACTTTCCGCTCACCCCGCGGGTGTGTCGCCGCAAACGTCATTTTATCTTTGAAGATATGCCTGAAATCACCGGCCTGACACCCTTAAACGTCATGCTTCTTGAATGCGGCAAAAAAGAACTTTACAACTGGACGCTGGCACAACTCTGGACTTACCTTGATAAAATGGGATACGACCTCTATATCGACGCCATTCCCCAGAAACAGGAAAAAACACCCCTGCCCCCAAACACAGTTCTTGCTGCGGTATGTTCAGTATCCCAACCAGCCTCTAAAACCCGCAACAAAAAGTCCCGCCCCACACAAAAAAACAATTCGCAAAACCGAATTGTTCAGCCCGGACGGGGATTTGGCAAGGCAGGCACATTTCGCGCATGCCTGCCCTTCCACATCATCAATTGGCATTATAACACTTTTTCAGATAATAATCAACTGTCTTTACAATGCCGCTGGCAAAATTCTCATCGGCTTTCCACCCCAGTTCATGCGTCAGCTTGTCGGCATTAATGGCATAACGGCGGTCATGCCCGGCGCGGTCCTTCACAAAAGTAACCAACTCGCGATAAGACTTACCTCCCGTGCGCGGACGGCGCTCATCCATAAGCGCGCAAATAGCATCCACAATTTCCAGATTCGTTTTTTCATTATGCCCGCCGACGTTATAAGTCTCGCCGCTTTTTCCTTTATGGAAAATCAAATCAATCGCCTTGCAGTGATCCAAAACATAAAGCCAGTCGCGAATATTTTTGCCGTCGCCGTATATGGGAATGGGCTTCTCAAACACACAGTTTTCAATAATCTTCGGAATAAGCTTTTCCGGATGCTGCTTCGGCCCATAGTTGTTTGAACAATTCGACGTCGTCACATTCATGCCGTAAGTATGAAAATAAGCCCGCACCAGCAGGTCAGACCCCGCCTTGCTCGCGGAATAGGGAGAGTTCGGCGCATAGGGCGTCGTTTCCTCAAAATACCCGCTTTCGCCGAGCGTTCCGTAAACTTCGTCAGTCGAAATATGATGAAAACGACAGTCCTCATACCCCGGCTTTACCTCAAACGGCGCATTCATCCAATGACGCCGCGCGGCATCCAGCAGCGTAAACGTCCCCAACACATTTGTTTCCACAAACGCGCGCGGGCCGCTGATAGAATTATCAACATGGCTCTCCGCGGCAAAATGGACCACCCCGCGGATATCATATTTTTCAAACAGCGCATCAACCAGTTTGGCATCGCAAATATCGCCCTGAACAAAAACATAATTTTCTGCCCCGGCACATTCTTCCAGATTATCCAAATTACCGGCATAAGTCAGCTTATCGAGATTAATAATCCGGTATTCCGGGTATTTCGCCACCATATAAGGCACGAAGTTTGCCCCGATAAAACCGGCGCCCCCGGTAACCAAAACAGATTTTTTTTCAGCCATGTCATCTCCTGATTTCAGTAAAAAATAATAAAAGATTTTAGGCAGATTTGCCGCGAAAATCAAGCGCAAAAAAAATTCATTTTTTTCAACGGAATAAATATTTTATTAACCAATCGACGCTATCCTAGGTAGGAATTTTAACAAGAACATAAACTCTGGAGAAACCAAAATGTCAAATTTATTGAATGAAAAAGCAATCAAAGAAGCCGCTTACTACATCTGGAAAAACGCCGGCTGCCCGGCCAACACCAGCATGCAGGACTGGAACGCCGCCATTCAGCAGCTCACAGCCTCTTCCAACAACAGCTCTTTGAACTTTTCTTCAAAAAAATCTTCTATTTTCTCAATATATTGCCTTTTTCCCTGCCAACAGCGTATTTTTCATCAATGAAACGATGGTCATAGGACCTACTCCACCAGGCACCGGCGTAATGTAAGCACACTTTGGAGCAACCTCGTCGAACTTCACATCACCCGTCAATTTGAAACCGGATTTGCGGGTTGCATCGGGCACGCGGGTAGTACCGACGTCAATTACTACGGCTCCTTCCTTCACCATATCGGCGGTTACAAAATTGGGCTGTCCCATGGCAGCAATCAGAATATCGGCTTCCCGGCATTCTTTCACCAAGTCTTTGCTCCGGCTGTGGCATACGGTTACAGTGGCATCGCCCGGACAGGCTTTCTGCATCATCAGCATGGCCATCGGCTTGCCCACAATGTTGCTTCGTCCCAGAATGACGCATTTCTTTCCTTTGGTGTCTATCTGATAACGACGCAACAGTTCCATGATTCCGTTAGGGGTAGCAGAGATGTAGCAAGGAAGACCGATGGACAAGCGTCCTACGTTAATAGGATGGAATCCGTCGACGTCTTTACGGTAGTCTATCGTTTCAATGACTTTCTGCTCGGAGATGTGAGCCGGCAACGGAAGCTGTACGATAAAACCGTCTACATCGGGATCGGCATTCAACTCCTGCACCTTTGCCAGAAGTTCTTCTTCTGTCACATCCGATTCGTAACGAATCAAAGTCGACTTAAACCCACATACCTCACAGGCCTTGACTTTTGCGGCCACGTAAGTTTCACTACCTCCGTCATGCCCTACCAGAATGGCAGCCAGATGGGGACGTTTTCCTCCGCGGGCTACGATTTCGGCCACTTCGGCTGCAATTTCCTGTTTCACTTGTTCTGAAACTGCTTTTCCGTCAATCAATGTCATAAATCACTCCTTTCTGTTTTTACAAATTACACAAATGTAGAAATTTTAAAACAAACGACCTGCTTATTTTTCGGTTTTTATAGCAATTATTACAGCAATAGAAGAATTCTTGAAGCAACAGAAAGCAAGTCGACAAAAAAATATTAACTTTGCCGCGTTATTTTAATTATGAAAAGGAGAATTCTCAACATACTGTATATTGCTACAAGTCTGCTGCTGACTTTCAGTTTAGCCCCTCAGGCACATGCGGCTAAAACGAATTTCACCGTCGTGATTGACGCCGGGCATGGCGGACACGACCCCGGAGCGATAGGCAGAAGAGGAAAGGAAAAAAATATCAATTTAAGCGTAGCACTGAAACTGGGACGGCTCATCAAACAAAACTGTCCGGATACACGGGTGGTGTACACACGTGAAAAGGACGTGTTTGTTCCCTTACACAGAAGAGCTGAAATAGCCAACGAAGTCAAAGCAAACCTTTTTATCTCCATACATACCAACTCCCTGGCTTCAAGAAGCAGCAAGGTCAGCGGTACCGAAACATATACGTTAGGTCTTCACCGTACGCAGGAGAATCTGGAAGTGGCTCAAAAAGAAAATGCAGTAATTCTGATTGAGGATGATTACAAGCAGCGTTATGCCGGATTTAACCCTAACTCTGCAGAAAGCTACATTATATTTGAGTTTCTGCAAGACAAAAACATGGCACAAAGCGTGAAGTTCGCAACAGCCGTGCAACGCGGATTCCGGAATGCTAACCGGATAGACAAAGGGGTACATCAGGCTGGATTTCTGGTGTTACGCGCCACGTCAATGCCCAGTGTGCTGATAGAACTGGGATACATCACCAACCCCACGGAAGAGGCTTTCCTGTTATCTGAACAGGGCAGTTCAACACTGGCTCAAAGCATTTACCGGGCCTTTCTGAATTACAAAGGAGAGAAAACAGCAGGAAGCAGTCAGCTGATGCCTGTAGAAAGTGCAGCTCCTCTTACAGAAGCCACAGATATACCGGAAGCAGAAGTAGCAGAAGTTTCTGCTGCACCTGCCCGACAGACCGCTCCGCAAAGTAAAGAAGTGAGCCCTGCTGGAAAACCTGTATTCAAGATACAAATACTGACTTCCGACCGTCAACTGTCACCCAAGAGCAAGCAGTTCAAAGGACTTTCTCCTGTGGAAAGCTACAAAGAAAAAGGTATTATAAAATATACCTATGGCTCAGACACCAACTACAACAAAATACTCCGCCTGAAACGGAGCAAAGTGGATGGCAAATTCAAGGATGCGTTCATCATCGCTTTTAAAGATGGAGTGAAAATGAACATCAATCAGGCCATACGAGAATTTAAACAAAACAGATAACAAAAGAGAAAAGATAACTATATGAAAAAAGAAGTAAAAATCGGATTAGCTGGAATCGGCGCATTACTGATTCTCTTTTTCGGCATCAATTACCTGAAAGGAATCAGCATGTTCAAACCGGAAAGCTATTATTATGTAGATTTTACCGATGTGAACGGACTGGCTCAGTCGAGCCCTGTGTTTGCCAATGGTTATAAAATAGGTATTGTACGCGACCTGCAATACAATCACCAGAATCCCGGACATGTGATTGTTGGGATTGAAGTGGACCAGGATTTGCGCATTCCTGCAGGAAGTAAGGCAGAACTAGTGACAGAGATGCTGGGAACAGTTAAAATGAACATGCTGCTGAAGCATGAATCAACTACCTTCCTCAATCCGGGGGATACGATTGAAGGTACGGCCAATACTGGTATTTTGGGAAAAGCAGAAAAAGATTTACTGCCGAAGGTGGAACAGATGATGCCTAAACTGGATTCTATTCTTAGTTCACTGAACCAGCTGTTGGCTGATCCTGCATTAAAGCAGACACTTCACAATGCGGAAAAACTGACAGCTTCATTGAACGCTACCAGCACACAGTTGCATAGCCTGATGAGCAAAGATATTCCGCAACTGACAAGCAACGTGACTGCCATTACCGAAAACCTGAAAGGTATCAGTGAGAACCTGAAGGGAATTGACTATGCAGCCACTTTCCAGAAAGTGGACTCTACCCTTCAAAACGTACATCTGCTGACAGAAAAACTGGGTAGCAAGGATAACTCCATCGGATTGCTGTTGAATGATGATGCATTGTACAAGAACCTCAATGCAACTTCTGCCAATGCAGCTTCTCTCCTGAAAGATTTGCAGGAACATCCGAAACGGTATGTACACTTCTCTCTTTTTGGGAAGAAAGATAAATAAACACATATAAATCAAACAGATAAAAGAAGGCATATCCAGCTTATGCCTTCTTTTTTGTCTCCTTAAACGGAGCTCCATTTTTAAGCATAAAATATTACAAATAGGTTACTATATAGAAATATTCTAAATAGTATCGTTTTAAGAATACATTTTCTCACAGGAACGCAACCCTATGATTTTCAAAGGAAAGCAACAAAGAAATGGGATTTGAAGACTAACACTTGGATATAGCTAAACAACTGACAAATAAGAGATTACTAAAATACAAGTCAAATTCATTTTATCAATAATTTAACAACTTTGTAACCTCCTATTTATCAACCCCTTAATTTATTAAAATAAAAAGCAAGGAAAAAGGGATTTGTTTTTCTGAAATTTGATTACGAAATTTGCAAGCGTAGAAGTTTCGCTTTATTAATAACAACGCACGTATGATTGAACATAACCAAGCTGTTGCATTGTGGAATCGTTGCCTGTCATTTATCAAAGACAATGTAAATGCTACAGCTTTTAAAACATGGTTTGAGCCTATCGTACCTTTAAAATATGAAGCTACGGAGAAGGCATTGACAATCGGCGTCCCCAGCCCTTTCTTCTATGAGTATCTGGAAGAAAAATATGTGGGACTGCTGCGCGCCGCCATCTATAAAGAAATAGGTGAAGGCACGGAGTTGATGTATTCTATCCTGACAGATAAGACAAACCATATCACCGTCAATATAGAAGGAACCAAACGTTCGTCTGCATTGCCGGAACAGGCTCCCGTATATAATGGCAATAAAACCCCGAATCCGTTGCAAGCTCCGGCTCCTCAGGATTTGGATCCGCATTTGAACCCGAACTATAATTTCGAGAACTTCATCAAAGGAAACAGCAATGAGTTCTCCAGAACGGTAGCAGAAACGGTGGCTCAAAATCCGGCACGTACTTTCAACCCGTTATTTATTTATGGCCCGTCTGGTGTGGGTAAAACCCACCTTATTAACGCCATCGGAACACGCATCAAGGAATTATATCCGGAGAAACGCGTATTGTATGTATCTGCTCACCTCTTTCAGGTGCAGTATACAGACTCGGTACGTACCAACCACTTTAATGATTTCATCAGCTTCTACCAAACAATCGACGTGCTGATTATTGATGATATTCAGGAATTTGCCGGAGTAACCAAGACGCAAAATACGTTCTTCCACATATTCAACCACCTGCACCAGAACGGAAAACAGCTTATCCTGACTTCAGACCGTGCTCCCGTAATGCTTCAAGGTATGGAGGAACGACTGCTTACCCGTTTCAAATGGGGATTGGTAGCCGAACTGGAAAAACCGGATATTGAACTGCGAAAGAATATCTTGCGCAATAAGATAAAACGTGACGGACTGACCATTCCGGAATCTGTAATCAGTTACATTGCAGAAAGTGTAAATGAAAGCGTGCGTGAACTGGAAGGTATCGTCAATTCATTATTGGCACAGTCTATTCTGTTCAAACGTGAAATTGACCTGGATTTGGCCCAGCGTATTGTCAGAAAAGCTGTGAAGTGCGCCGAAAGCAAACCTATGACCGTGAGTGACATCATCACCAAGGTGTGCGAACATTACAAAATAGATGAAACGGCCATTCATACCAAGACCCGTAAACGGGAAGTAGTACAGGTAAGACAAGTGGCAATGTATCTGGCCAAGAAACATACAGATACTTCTTCTTCCAAGATTGGTCAGCTAATCGGAAACAAAGACCATGCTACTGTGCTACACGCCTGCAAGATTGTAAAAGATCAGGTAGATGTGGACAAGGCATTCAAAGCAGAAATTGAAGAAATCGAAATGAGTCTTCGTACAAGATAAGAGAAAAGGCAGCTGAGGTTTCAGCTGCCTTTTCTCTTATCTTTTTTACATCGTACATCAATCATCAAACCCCTGACGCTTCAAAACCTTCTTCAATCCTTCGGACATAAACTCATTATCACTCTTCTTATAACGAATATCAGTAAAGATTTGAGCCAGCGTCTCTGTATGATTGATTTCTACGAAATGTTTGTTTTCGGGTAGACCTTCCTTGTATGCATAGATTTCATCAATCATAGACGGTGTATAATCCTGGTATTTTTCTTCATGGATAATTCCTTGAACAGGCAAGCGATCGGGCTGTTCCGGGCATTCATCCGGATAACCTACGGTAATCGTAGCGACAGGAACAACTAGCTTGGGCAGTTCCAGCAAATCAATGATCTGGTCTGGATTATAAATGGTAGTGCCAAGATAACAGATACCCAATCCGGCCTCTTCCGCCAATGTACAGAAGTTTTGTGTAACCAGCAATGCGTCGGTAGCAGCATTCAGAAAAGAAATGAAGTTGTCATAACCCGGCACAGCCTTCCGCTGTTCACACCATTTGCTGAAACGATTGAAGTCGGCACAAAAAGTAAGCACTACAGGAGCCGAAGTCACCATAGGCTGGTTAAAATGAGCAGGTGCAAGACGGGATTTCATTTTCGCATCACGAGTCACTACCACACTATATAACTGCATATTTCCCATTGTGGAAGCGCGAAACGCTTCTTCCAATAATTCATTCAGCAAAGCAGCAGGCACATCGTCCTGTTTATACTTGCGAATGGTACGTCTGTTCTTTATTGATTCCATAATAAATAGGCTTTATGTGATACTACACAAAGGTAACAAGAATCATTGAATATCCCTACTCCCTTCTTAAGCAAGAAACACGCATATTTCAACAATGTTTCCCAATTCGGAAAACTTTTCAGATATACAAATTTTATAACAAACTAAATATCAAGTATATACAAAAACAAAATAGAAAACCACCCGCATTGTTAATAACTTCTTTCTTTTTTATTTTGCCAATTAAAAAAACATCTTTAGCTTTGCAGAAGTTTGTTAGAAATAAAAGCGAATTCTACACCTTTACAATTTTTATTGACAACAAACTTATTCATATAATAACCGTGGAAAAGAAAACGTACAGCTACGATGAAGCCTACAACGCTTCGTTGGAGTATTTCAAAGGAGATGAATTAGCCGCACGTGTTTGGGTAAACAAATACGCAGTGAAAGACTCGTTTGGAAACATCTATGAGAAATCTCCAGAGGATATGCACTGGCGAATTGCCAATGAAGTAGCCCGTATAGAGGCTAAATATCCTAATGCAATCAGTGCTCAAGAACTTTTTGACTTACTTGACCATTTCAAGTACATCGTTCCTCAGGGGAGCCCGATGACGGGAATTGGGAACGATTACCAGATTGCTTCACTCTCTAACTGCTTTGTAATCGGACTTGACGGAAGTGCCGACTCATACGGAGCCATTATCCGCATCGATGAAGAACAGGTACAACTGATGAAGCGACGTGGTGGCGTAGGACATGACTTGTCACACATCCGCCCGAAAGGTTCTCCGGTTAAGAACTCGGCCCTGACTTCAACCGGTCTTGTTCCTTTCATGGAACGTTATTCCAACTCTACCCGTGAAGTGGCTCAGGACGGACGTCGCGGTGCCCTGATGCTGAGTGTATCTATCAAGCATCCGGACTCTGAATCTTTCATTGATGCCAAGATGACGGAAGGAAAGGTTACGGGTGCCAACGTGTCTGTAAAGCTGGATGATGAATTCATGCAGGCCGCTGTAGAAGGAAAGCCTTACACCCAGCAATATCCGATAGATTCTCCTAACCCGATGGTGTCAAAAGAAATTGATGCTTCGGCTTTATGGAAGAAAATCGTACACAACGCATGGAAATCGGCTGAACCGGGTGTATTGTTCTGGGATACGATTATCCGCGAATCTGTGCCCGACTGTTATGCCGACCTGGGATTCCGTACAGTATCGACCAACCCTTGTGGAGAAATTCCATTGTGTCCGTACGACTCATGCCGCTTGCTGGCTATCAACTTGTACTCCTACGTAGTAAATCCGTTTACTCCAGAAGCTTATTTTGACTTTGAGCTGTTCAAGAAACACGTGGCACTGGCTCAGCGTATCATGGATGACATCATCGACCTGGAACTGGAAAAGATTGAATGCATTCTTGAAAAGATAGATTCTGACCCTGAAAGCATGGAAGTGAAGGGAAGTGAACGTCACTTGTGGGAAAAGATTTATCATAAATCCGGACTGGGACGCCGTACTGGTGTAGGTATCACTGCGGAAGGCGATATGCTGGCTGCCATGGGATTGCGCTATGGTACGGAAGAAGCAACTGAATTCTCAGAAAAAGTACATAAGACAATTGCACTAGAAGCTTACCGTTCGTCAGTAAACATGGCTAAGGAACGTGGAGCTTTCGAAATCTACGATGCGGAACGCGAAAAGAACAATCCGTTTATCAACCGTCTGAAGGATGCGGATCCGGAACTGTACGAAGAAATGAGAAAGTATGGTAGAAGAAACATTGCCTGCTTGACCATTGCTCCGACAGGAACTACCAGCTTGATGACACAGACTACTTCTGGTATTGAACCGGTATTTATGCCTGTGTACAAACGCCGCCGTAAAGTAAATCCGAACGATGCGAATGTGCACGTAGATTTCGTGGACGAAACAGGAGACGCATTCGAAGAATACGTGGTATTCCACCACAAATTCCTCACTTGGATGAAAATCAACGGTTATGATCCGGACAAACGCTATACACAGGAGGAAATTGATGAACTGGTAGAAAAATCGCCTTACTATAAAGCTACGTCAAACGATGTAGACTGGCTGATGAAAGTAAAGATGCAGGGACGTATCCAGAAATGGGTAGACCACTCTATCAGTGTGACCATCAACTTGCCTAACAATGTAAGCGAAGACCTCGTCAACCAGTTATATGTAGAAGCATGGCGTTCTGGCTGCAAAGGATGTACGGTATACCGTGACGGCTCACGTGCCGGAGTGCTTATCTCTACCAAGAAAAAAGACAAGAAGGAAGAGGAAGAATGCCGCTGCAAACCTCCTCAGGTAGTAGAGGTACGTCCGAAAGTGCTGGAAGCTGATGTGGTACGATTCCAGAACAACAAGGAAAAATGGGTGGCATTCGTAGGCTTGCTCGACGGAAGACCGTATGAAATCTTTACCGGTCTGCAAGATGATGAAGAAGGTATCGTATTACCGAAATCTGTAACTAGCGGACGTATCATCAAGAGCTACGATGAAGATGGAACCAAGCATTATGACTTCCAGTTCGAAAACAAGCGTGGCTACAAGATGACCATTGAAGGACTTTCTGAAAAATTCAACAAGGAATACTGGAACTACGCCAAACTAATTTCAGGGGTACTCCGCTGGAGAATGCCTATTGAGCAGGTTATCAAACTGGTAGGTTCTCTGCAACTCGACAGTGAAAACATCAACACCTGGAAAAACGGTGTGGAAAGAGCACTGAAGAAATACGTTCAGGACGGCACTGAGGCCAAAGGCGTGAAATGCCCGAACTGCGGACATGAAACACTGGTATATCAGGAAGGCTGTCTGATTTGTAAGACATGCGGTTCTTCACGTTGCGGATAATCGCCGATAAAATACGTATTTTATAAATGCACAGGCATGAATCGTACAGGTTTCTGAGTTTCAGCAATCATACGATTCATGCCTCTCTTATTCATGAAAGAAGATGAAACAAAGCGACATGTATATTCATTTAAAGGGACTGAAGATTTTCGCCTTCCACGGGGTACTGCCACAGGAAAACAAAGTAGGTGCCGAATACACTCTCAATCTGCGGTTGAAAACCGACTTCAGTCAGGCCTCACAAACTGACGATCTGAACTATACCATCAATTATGCCGAAGTGTTCGAGACCGTGAAAGAAGAAATGAAAATCCCTTCCCAGCTGTTGGAGCATGTCATCCAGCGTATTGCCGGACGATTGTTTCACGATTTCCCGCAAATCACAGAAATCAAGATTGCCCTGTTCAAGCAGAATCCTCCTATGGGAGCGGAATGTCAGGAAACAGGAGTAGAATCTATTTACACCAAAGACTAACGAATATGAAAAAGATTGTCATTTTTGATCTGGACGGAACTTTACTAAACACCATTGCCGACCTGGCAGCAGCTACCAATTATGCGCTGACTCAGTTTGGCTATCCCACACATGACACGGACGCTTATCGTTTTTTCGTGGGAAACGGCATCAACAAACTGTTCGAAAGAGCTCTTCCTGAATCGGAAAGAACACCGGAGAACGTGCTGCGCATACGCTCTAAGTTTGTGCCTTACTACAACCTGCACAATGCAGATTTAAGTCGCCCCTACCCCGGTATCGAGAAACTACTCGCACAACTTCAGGAACAGCATATCCAGGTAGCCGTAGCCTCCAACAAGTATCAGGAAGCGACAGAAAAACTTATCCGCCAATATTTTCCCTCCATCCATTTTACAGCCGTATTCGGACAACGGGAAAATGTACCGACCAAACCCGACCCGCAAGTCATTCACGAGATTATGGAAATAAGTGGCGTACAGAAAGAAGAAGTGGTCTATATCGGTGATTCCGGAGTAGACATGCAGACCGGACTCAATGCAGGAGTTACCACCATAGGCGTATGCTGGGGATTCCGCCCGAAAAGTGAATTACAAGAATTCAACCCAGCTCTTCTGGTTGAAACTCCAGAAGAAATTGCAGCGTTTCTGCAACTTTCCTAAGAAAGAAAATTCCTAAACCGTCCTTGTGCTTTCCCTAAAACGCAAGGACGTTTAAATTCAAACGTAAGTACATTTGATATAAAACGCTTTTACGTTTCAGTTAAAACACAAGTGCATTTTAAACCAAACGTAAAAGAGTTTTTTATAAGACTGAAATCACTCACGAGACAGCCGCTTGAGAGCCAGATGATGACCTGCTTGAGCGGCTTTTTTATACCAGAACATGGCCAGATGCAAATCAGGAGCACCAGTCCATCCTTCTTCATATCCTTGTCCAATACGATAGAAAGCATAGGGATCTGATGAATGGCGGTACGCCTCAAAAGCTTGTGGAAGTGACACAGGCAACGTACCACATCCTTTCCGATACAAATCACCCAAATTGGCTGAAGCATAGGTCAAATCACCTTGGCGAACGGCCTCCTTAAACCAGAATTCCGCCTGATAGCCATCGGGAAACACCCCTACCCCTTCCTGATACAAAGTACCGATGTCATTCAATACCACTCCGTCTACAGGCGTTCCTTCACGATATTCCTTCCCTAACTCCAGCAACATGTCCACGTCCTCCCGCGAAAAGCTTTCCCATGTCTCTGTACCGTCAGTCTGCCATGACTTAACCCGCCCGATGGAAACATGCTGTGGCACGTCGACCTCCACATCCATCGCATAGGCCATGCGATCGGCCAGAAACTCTTCCTTAGTCGCTTCTAACAGCCAGCCTTTCCGAAGCAGATACTGTATGTAACCATAAATGCGTGAGGTAGAAGAATGAAGATTCACCCCATATTTCTTCAACTGTTCCAAAGACACATAACGAATTCCGTCTTTAGGTAGTTCCAGGTAACAACGGGGAATGACAGAAAGTATCACTTTCAGCGAGGCAATTTCCTCTCCGATACAGTCTTCTATCCATTGCGCTCCCAGCCTTTCATATACACTGTAAGTCTTTCCATCCTCCCGCGACATCAGTTTCGGAGTGTGTCCGTTCAGATGCAATCCCAAGGTATCAATCAGGTAAGGAAAAAATTTATAGTCGTCGTATGAAGACAACCCGTCCATGCCTATCACTATTTTGCCATGCATATCATCGGAAATGACAAACGAAGTGGTGGAATGCTCCGGACGATGAAAATAATAATGAGTTTCCCCACGGTAAGTACCCTGCACGGTCAGTTCCACAGGAACCTCCAGCTTGCGAAAAAAGTCCTTTATTTGCAAAGGAGATGCCGCATTCAGTTGAAAAGAAATTCGCATAGTTACTCTTTCTGCTTTTAATAAATCTTTGCTCGAATCTCACCACTACCTATGCACAAACGAGCATCCTTGTCATAAATCACCCCGAATTGTCCGGGCGCTATGCCCTGTATCGGTTCCTCGCTGGAAACATGCAACGTTCCGTCTTCGGCAAAGCGCACTTTCCCAGTCTGAAAGGTATCCGTGTGACGTATTTTGAAACAAATTTCAGTTTCCTGTTCTTTCCATGGATTCAGAGTGATAAAATGAAAATCCTTTACACAGAAGGAATGCCCAAACTGTTTTTCTGTATCATACCCATGCGACACATAGATAATGTTTTCTTCCACATTCTTGTCTACAACGAACCACGGACCACCGCCCAGTCCCAGCCCTTTACGCTGGCCTATGGTATGAAACCAGTATCCGCGGTGCTGTCCGATAACCTTTCCGGTTTCCAGTTCCACGACTGGCCCCGGACGTTCTCCCAAAAAACGACGGATAAAGTCATTGTAGTTTATCTTACCCAAAAAGCAAATACCCTGGCTGTCTTTCCGCCGTGCACTTGGCAAAGATGCTTTCACTGCCATATCCCGCACTTCTTCCTTGAGAAAACCTCCCAAAGGAAACATCAGGCGAGACACCTGCAAGTAGTCAATCTGAGCCAGGAAATCGGTCTGGTCTTTTACCGGGTCTTTGGCCGTAGCCAACCATGTATATCCATCTATATCCAGCGTAGAAGCATAATGCCCCGTAGCAATCTTATCGTAACCTTGACCGGCCTCCCGATCAAAGCAACCAAATTTTATCAGCTTGTTGCACATCACGTCCGGATTGGGAGTCAGCCCACGGCGTACCCTATCTACCGTATATGCCACCACATTGTCCCAATAAGCCTGCTGCAAATCGACAATATGAAAAGAAAGGCCATACTTACGTGCAGTGGCAGAAGCCAGTTCAATATCCTCCTCCGCCGTACAAGTCAGCCCATCGTCCGTATCCATACCGATTTTTATATAAAACAAATCAGGCTTATGTCCTTGTTCACACAACAGATGCACGGCTACTGCACTGTCCACTCCTCCCGAAATCAACGCTGCTACATTCATATCTTTCTTTTTTAACGGCAAATATACCACCGGCATTCCACATGCCCAATACCTTTTTCAGGGTATATCTCATTTCATAGCCTGGAACTGCTCGATAAGCGAAGTGATGTTTGCTGTAAACAAACGGGCTGAAATGGCCAGCAAAATGATACCGAAAAACTTACGGATTACATAAATACCACCCTTTCCCAGCAGACGTTCAATACGATCGGTCAATTTCATGACAATAAATACCCATACCATATTAAGAATCAATGCCAGCACGATGTTGATGGGTGCATATTCCGCCCTCAGTGAAAGCAAGGTGGTAAACGCACCGGCACCAGCCAGCAAAGGGAAGACCAAAGGTACCAGCGTGGCCTCCTTAATCGGACCTGTATTCTTGAAAATCTCAATATCCAGAATCATTTCCAACGACATCAGGAAAATGACAAACGCACCGGCTACCGCAAATGAAGCGATGTCTACCTGAAACAAACGCAACATCATGTCACCCGCATAAAAAAATCCTAGAAGAAGTGCAAAAGCAATGAGAGTGGCTTTAAGGGCATTCACGGACCGCCCTTTCTGTTTCAAATCCAGAATAATAGGAATGGAACCAATAATGTCAATCACGGCAAAAAGAACGATAAAGGCACTCAGAAACTGCTGAAAATCTAATCCACTCATAGCTATATCCAAAATTATTACTGCAAAGTTATGATTTTTCTACACACTTGCAAGGGAAGAACAAACATTATCAGACTGTAAGAAAGAATAAAAAAGATAAAAGGTATAAATGGACGATACTTTCAGTAGGGAAATATACTTAACTTTGTATGTTAAAAGATAACTTAATAAAGTTAACGAGAAATGGAATTGACAATGTACGATAAGCTTTTACAGCTGCCTCTATTTCAGGGTATGTCGAAATTTGACTTCACTGACATTCTGGAAAAAGTAAAAATTCACTTCAACAAATATGAACCTGGAAGCTGCCTGGTTAGACAGGATACTCCATGCAACCAACTCATTTTTGTGCTGGATGGAGAAGTACAAATAGAGTCCAAGGATAGAGCACATCAATATACAATTTGGGAAACTTTTAAAAGTCCGAATGTAATCGAGCCTTATTCTTTGTTTGGCATGCGTCCTTACTTCACAGCTTCTTACACGGCGGTTACAGAGGTCAACACACTGAACATTGACAAATCATACATTCTCAATGAGCTATGCCGGTATGAGGTGTTCAACCTGAACTACATGAACATGTTGAGCAACCGGAGTCAGGTAATTTACAACAAATTGTGGAATTCGCATATCGGAAAAACGCGCGACAAGATTATCAACTTCCTTCTGCTGCGCTGCATGACTCCATACGGAGCGAAAAAACTGTCCATCCGAATGGAAGATTTGGCACGCCTGATTGACGATACCCGCATCAACGTATCGAACGTATTGAACGACCTTCAGAACCGGGGACTGATTCAGTTAGGACGGCGTACCTTCAGCATTCCCGAACTAAGGGAGGTAGTACTGCTGTTAGATAAGAAAGACTAAGCGTAATTACAACCTTTATTTATTTGAAGCAATATGAACAATCCATTTTTACAACCCTATCATACACTCCACGATACTACTCCTTTCCAGCAGATACGGATTGAAGACTACGAACCGGCCGTTCGGGAAGGCATGCGACTGGAAGACGAAGAAATTCAGCAAATCACCAGCAATCCGGAAGAACCGACTTTCCAGAACACCATTTTAGCTCTGGAGCATGCCGGGAGAACCCTCGACCGGGTCACTACCGTACTCTTCAACCTGCTGAGTGCGGAAACCTGCGACGCGCTGGAAGAAATAGCAGAAAAGCTGACTCCGACACTGTCTGAACATGCCAACAACATCAGCCTCAACGAGCAGCTCTTTGCCCGCGTAAAAGCGGTGTACGATAAAAGGGAATCCCTGCAGCTGACTCCTGAAGAACGTCGTCTGCTGGAAAAAACATACGACGGCTTTGTTCGCAATGGAGCCAATCTGTCTGAAGAAGACAAGGCTACTTTCCGAAAGCTGAGCATGGAACTGAGCAGCCTGACATTGAAATTCTCGCAGAATCACCTGAAAGAAACCAATGGATACGAACTGGTGCTGCACACCGAGGACGAACTGGCCGGACTTCCAGAAAGTGCCATAGAAGCAGCCGCACATACGGCACACGAAAAAGGGAAAGAAGGTTGCTGGGTAATCACTCTGCAGGCCCCAAGCTACGTGCCTTTCATGAAATACAGTGACAAGAGGGAACTGAGAAAGACGCTCTACATGGCTTATAACACCCAATGTTGTCACGACAATGAATTCAACAACCTGAAGATTGTGGAACAGCTGGTCAACCTCCGCATGGAACTGGCTCAACTGTTGGGCTCCAAGAATTACGCTGAATATGTACTGAAAAAACGCATGGCCGAAAACAGCGAAAATGTATACAAGCTGTTGAACGACCTGCTGGAAGCTTATACGCCGACTGCCCGTCAGGAAGTAGAAGAAATCCGTGCCCTGGCCCGCGAACTGGAAGGTGAAGACTTCGAACTGATGCCGTGGGATTTCTCTTACTATGCGGAAAAGCTGAAAAACCGGAAATTCAGCCTGGATGAAGAGGCGCTCCGCCCTTACTTCGAACTGAGCCGTGTAAAAGCCGGTGTATTCGGACTGGCTACCCGCTTGTATGGCATCACTTTCAAGGAAAACAAGGAAATTCCGGTATATCATCCGGACGTACAGGCGTATGAAGTGTTCGACCGCGACGGAAGTTTCCTGGCTGTACTCTACACAGACTTCCATCCCCGCGAGGGCAAGCGTTCGGGTGCCTGGATGACCAGCTATAAGGAACAATGGATAGACGACAACGGATGTAACAGCCGTCCGCATGTGTCTGTCACCATGAATTTTACCAAACCGACCAAGGACAAACCTGCCCTGCTGACATTCTCGGAAGTAAATACCTTCCTGCACGAATTCGGGCACGCATTACACGGCATGTTTGCCAATACCCGTTTCCAAAGCATGAGCGGAACCAATGTGTACTGGGATTTTGTGGAACTTCCTTCACAAATCATGGAAAACTTTGCCATAGAAAAAGAATTTTTGAATACATTCGCATGTCATTACCAGACAGGCGAACCCATTCCGCAAGAACTGATTCAGCGCATCGTTGATGCTTCTAATTTCAACGTGGCATACGCCTGCCTGCGCCAGCTCAGCTTCGGATTCCTTGATATGGCCTGGTACACTCGCCAAAGCAAGTTCGAAGGCGATGTAAAAGCCTACGAAAAAGAGGCATGGCAGCGTACGCAACTGCTTCCGCAACCGGAAGATACCTGCATGAGCGTACAGTTTGGTCACATCATGTCGGGAGGATATTCTGCCGGATATTACAGCTACAAATGGGCTGAGGTGCTGGATGCCGATGCTTTCTCCGTATTCAAGGAGACAGGCATCTTCAATCAGGAAACTGCCCGTTCATTCCGTGAGAATGTACTGTCAAAAGGAGGTACTGAGCACCCGATGACATTATACAAACGTTTCCGTGGTCAGGAACCGACCATTGAAGCACTATTAAAAAGAAATGGTATAAAATAAGGATACAAATGAAGACATTCAGACTCTACTGGTTCTTTACGTTACTCCTGTTACTAGCCGGATGTAACCAGAAAGACGATGTTAACGAAATTTTCTCCAGCGGACAGACGTGGCACTGGAGCAACTCCTATAGTACCAGTGACTGGAAGGATGACAACAATTTCAATTCCACACTGACACGTGATGAAGTAGCTAAAATCAACGACAGCCAGGACAGCTACAACATCATTTTCAAGGAAGACGGTACCGTGGAAGGCAACGGAAGTAATTTCAGTTTTACCGGTACATGGAGTGCCAACGGAGAAGACCAGAGCTTTTCTATCCAGTTAAAGCCCAGCGGTAATCGCAGCGGACTGGACAAAACGTTTTATGACGAAATAAGCAATGCCAAATTCTATCGGGGAAGTTCCAGAACCATCAAGCTGTTCAACCTCGACAAGAATCATTATATTCAATTCTATCCCAAAGGATTCAACGATTAAGCATACCACTATGAAACCAACGGAACATAAGCAAGAAATACTGGACAAACGCTACATGCGCATGGCCTTAATCTGGGCAGAGAACTCCTATTGCCAACGGCGGCAGGTAGGCGCATTGATTGTCAAAGACAAAATGATTATTTCAGATGGTTACAACGGTACTCCTGCCGGCTTTGAGAATGTGTGCGAAGATGAGAACGGAGTAACCCGCCCCTATGTGCTTCATGCTGAAGCCAATGCCATCACCAAGATAGCCCGCTCCAGTAACAGCAGCGAAGGAGCTACCATGTATGTCACCGCCTCCCCTTGTATCGAATGTGCCAAACTGATTATTCAGGCCGGCATCAAACGAGTGGTATATGCAGAAAAATACCGTTTGGAAGACGGGTTGGACTTGCTGAAAAGAGCCAATATTGAAGTTGTATATCTTAACCCCAATGAATAAATAACATGAAAAACAATAACACACGCTTTATCCCGTTCCTGTTGGCCATCTGCCTGATTGCGGGCATCGCCATCGGCACATTCTATGCCAACCATTTCTCAGGAAACAAGCTGGGCATCATCAACACTTCATCCAACAAGCTGAATGCGTTGTTGCGCATCATCGACGACCAATATGTAGATACGGTAAACATGGGCGAACTGGTGGAAGAAGCCATGCCGCAGATTCTTTCGGAACTCGACCCGCATTCTTCTTATATTCCGGCCAAGGACCTGGAAGCTGTAAACGCCGATTTGAAAGGTAGTTTCAGCGGTATCGGTATCCAGTTTACCATTCAGAACGATACCATCCATGTAAACAGCGTCATTCAGGGCGGCCCCTCGGAAAAAGTGGGTTTGATGGCAGGCGACCGTATTGTGGAAGTAGATGATTCTGCTTTTGTCGGCAAGATTGTGACAAACAGTGAAGCCATGAAACGCCTGAAAGGTGAAAAAGGCAGTAAGGTGAAACTGGGTGTTTACCGTCCGGGCGAAAAGGATTTGCTTCATTTCACCGTTATCCGTGGAAACATTCCGGTGAAGAGTATCGATGCCGCCTATATGATTAATGAAAAGGTAGGCTACATAAAAGTCAACAAGTTTGGTGAAACCACTTATCCGGAACTGCTTATCGCACTGGCCAAACTGAATCAGAAGAACTGTGAAGGCCTGATTGTCGACCTGCGTGGAAATACGGGAGGTTACATGGCTGCTGCCATCCAGATGGTCAACGAGTTCTTGCCTAACAACCGTCTGATTGTCTACACCCAGGGACGCAAGTCGCCGCGCGAAGACTACAACTCCAACGGAACAGGAAGCAACCAGAAGATGCCGCTTGTAGTACTGGTGGACGAAGGTTCGGCTTCTGCCAGCGAAATCTTTGCCGGAGCCATCCAGGACAATGACCGTGGTACCATCGTAGGACGCCGTTCTTTCGGAAAAGGTCTGGTACAGCAGCCCATTGAATTCAGCGACGGTTCGGCCATCCGACTGACCATTGCACGTTACTATACCCCATCCGGACGCTGCATACAGAAACCTTACGAAAAAGGTAAGGAATCGGAATACGAACTCGATTTGCTCACCCGTTATGAACACGGCGAATTCTTCTCTGCCGACAGCATCAAGCAGGATGAAACTGAAGTATATCACACCCGCCTGGGCCGTCCGGTATACGGAGGAGGAGGTATAATGCCCGACATTTTCGTACCACAGGATACAACCGGCATGACCTCGTACTTCCGCATGGCTGCTAACCGTGGACTAATTATCCGCTACACGTTCGACTATACCGACCAGAACCGCAGCACCTTGCAGAAATATGATACTCCGGAAAAGATGGAAACCTACCTGAAAGGACAAAACCTGCTGAATAAGTTTGCCGCATGGGCGGAGAAAAAAGGCTTGAAACGCCGTAACAACCTGATGATGAAGTCACGCCGCTTGTTCGAAATGAGTTTGTACGGAAACATTATCTATAACATGCTGGGCATGGAAGCATACGTGGAATACCTGAATGAATCGGACAAGACCGTACTGAAAGCCGTAGAAATTCTGGAAAAAGGTGAATCTTTCCCTCAGGCTCCAAGCCCGCAAGCAGCTACTGACAAAAAGGAATGATACCTTATGGATAAAAAGGAACTGCGACGGTTAATCGCACAAGAAAAACGGAATTATTCCGTTGCTCAAAAAACTGAATGGTCTTCCAGCTTGTTTCAAAAGCTGGAGGACCATCCATTGTTTTTGCAGGCACACACTCTCCTGCTCTATCACTCGCTGCCCGATGAAGTACTGACTCACGAGTTCATCAAGCGCTGGCATCCATACAAGCGCATTGTGCTTCCACTTGTCAAAGGAGATGAACTGGAATTCCGATATTATGAAGGGGAAGATTCATTACAAATCGGTGCTTTCGGCATTGAAGAGCCCACCGGTAGCCTGGTAGAAAATCTGCATGAAATAGAGCTGAGTATTATTCCTGGTGTGGCCTTCGACTGCTCAGGCAACCGGTTAGGACGTGGAAAAGGATATTACGACCGCGCCTTGACCAAACTGCAATCCTATCGTATAGGGGTATGCTTTCAATTCCAACTGCTTCCACATATTCCCGTAGAAGCCACAGACCTGCCCATGGACGAAGTATGGACGGAACAAGGCTGCATATTCAACGGAACACAATGTTCACAATAACCTGAGAGCCGACCTGAGCATTCAGGTTACGAATCAGCATTTCACGTCCCATCATCAGTTCCTGACGAATCACGGAAGAAGAAAGACTGACATAAAGTACCTGGTTTTTAATAAAAAGATTCGTGGTGTAACGGGTAATGACCGGTCCTACCACATCTTTCCAGGCATCCACCAGACGATATTCATTCAAGGGAGTCTCCAGCCCTTGCTGGCGGAGAAACTGCCGGAGCACATCGCCAATCTGTTCAGTGTTATTCCGCTTCATAAGACTCCTTTCGTTCGGACACTTCTCCGTTTTCCACCTCAAACAGTTTGTAATCGCCCTCTATCTTTTTCAAGATACGATCCAGATGGTCACGGTTGGTATCGGTAATAAAAATCTGCCCGAAATTATCTCCTGCCACTAATTTGACAATCTGCTCTACACGAAGTGCATCCAGTTTGTCGAAAATATCATCCAGCAGAATCAAAGGAGTCGTCCCGCTTCCGGTACGCTTCAAAAATTCAAACTGTGCCAGCTTGAGGGCAATCAGATACGTTTTGTTCTGCCCCTGAGAACCTTCCCGCTTCATGGGGAACTCTCCCAGCTGCATAATCAAATCATCCTTATGAATACCTTTCAAAGAGTAGCCCATCACCCGGTCACGCTGACGGTTGGCACGCAGCAGGGCAAGTAAATCCCCCTCTGCCGCATGCGACTGGTAAGAAAGCTTTACTTCTTCCTGGTTTTGGGATATATAAGAATAGTATGACTGGAAAATCGGAATAAACTCTTCGATGAACTGCTGACGTTTGCGGAATACCACTTCACCCGTAGAAGCCATCATCTCTTCCCATACGTTCATCAATTCTTCGTCGGGCTCCAGTTCCGCTTTCAGCAACGTATTACGCTGTACCAAGGCCTTGTTGTAGCGAATCAGCGCATCCAGATATTCACGGTCGAACTGCGAAATCACCACGTCCATGAATCGTCTTCTTTCCTCACTCCCCCCGGCAATAAGCAACGTATCAGCCGGAGAAACCATCACTAAAGGAATCAATCCGATGTGGTCGGACAAGCGGGTATACTCTTTCTTATTCCGCTTGAACTGCTTCTTCTGCCGACGCTTCAACCCGCAATACACTTCTTCCGGATCACCGTCTTCTGTTTCATAAAAACCTTGCAGCACAAAGAAGTCCTGTTCATGCCGTATATTCTGAGAATCAATAGGGTTAGTTGCACTCTTACAAAAAGAAAGATAATACACAGCATCCATCAGGTTGGTCTTTCCCATCCCGTTCTTTCCGATAATGCAGTTCATCTTGCGGGAAAAAGCCAGCTCGGCCTGTTCCAGATTCTTATAGTTTAATATCGAAATGCGTTTAAGCCACATAAAAACAATCACTATTTGGGATACAAATTTAACAATAAAAGCAAGATTGATTAAAAAAACTGCCCGCAAATTTCATTTATACACATAAATCAACTACTTTTGCTGTCCAAATACGTGGATTGGAAAAATAATAAAAAACAAATATCAAATGACTGAACAAAAACACACTAATGACCCGTTGAATGTAGACGAAGCGCTCAGCACTTCAGAAGCATTCCTGATTAAAAACAAGAATGTACTTTTGGGAGCAGTAGTTGCTCTGGTAGTTATCGTCGGAGGTTTCCTCGGATACAAACATTTCATTTCTGAACCGAATGAGCTGAAAGCTTCAGAAGCTATCTTCAAAGGTGAACAGTACTTCGGAGCTGATAACTTTGAAGTTGCCTTGAAGGGTGACAGTCTGGGATATGCAGGTTTTGTGAAACTGGCAGACGAATTCAGCGGTACAGATGCAGGAAACCTGGCAAACGCATACGCAGGACTTTGCTATGCACAGTTAGGCAAATACGAAGATGCCATCAAGTATCTGGATAAATTCAGCGGTGATGATTTACTGGTTGCTCCTTCAGTAATGGGAGCTTTGGGAAACTGCTATGCACAGACTGGACAGCTTGACAAAGCTGCCGCTACTTTGCTGAAAGCAGCCGACCGTGCCAACAGCTTGTCAATTAGCCCGATTTTCCTGATTCAGGCTGGACAAATCCTGGAAAAGCAAGGAAAGAATGCAGAAGCCGTAGAAGCTTACAAGCAGGTTAAGAACAAATACGGTAACTCATATCAGGCAATGGACATCGATAAGTACATCGAACGTGCTTCTTTGAAATAAACCACAAGAAACATACTTCTATTAGTATAAGTATCATTCAGGCCGGACCGAGGTTTTTCGGTCCGGCTTTTTTCTTTAACATACAAACTTAAAAAGACAAACAATATGGCTACAGCTTATCACAATCTTTCAGATTACGACTTTAACTCCGTACCCGATGCCTCACAGATGCGCTTCGGTATCGTAGTGTCTGAATGGAATCATAACATTACGGGAGCTTTACTTGAAGGAGCAGTCAACACATTAAAAAAACACGGAGCAAAGGATGAAAACATCCTGGTATATTACGTTCCGGGTAGTTTCGAACTGACTTTCGGCTCATCACAACTTGTTAAAAGTGGAAAAGTAGATGCAGTCATCGCATTAGGCTGCGTAGTACGTGGCGATACGCCTCATTTTGATTATGTGTGTGCCGGAGCCACTCAAGGTATTACAGAACTGAATGCAACTACCGATACACCAGTCATTTACGGCCTCATCACAACCAATAACATGCAGCAGGCAGAAGACCGTGCCGGAGGGAAATTAGGAAATAAAGGTGACGAATGTGCAATTACAGCAATAAAAATGATTGATTTTATTTGCAAGTTAAAAAAATAATCGTACCTTTGCATCGCAATTGAGAAAAGCACTAAACCTTGATTGCGGACGGGCAAATACCAGAGTGGCCAAATGGGGCAGACTGTAAATCTGCTGGCTTACGCCTTCGGTGGTTCGAATCCATCTTTGCCCACTGAAATTGCGGAAGTAGCTCAGTTGATAGAGCATTAGCCTTCCAAGCTGAGGGTCGCGGGTTTGAGCCCCGTCTTCCGCTCTTCTGAAAATCAGATAGTTATCGCAAGATTTCTATCTGATTTTTGTTTTTAGAGAATGCTGAATTTAGTGTGGTTTAACCGAGTGAGTTAAACCAGGAAGTCAACCGAATGACGCAAAGCACAAATTCATGGTTATTTAAATAAGATATTTCTGAGAATATCATCTAACCACGGCTCTTTCATCTTTTCCACAAAAACATCATTCTTTAGTTGAAAAGCCTTTTTGTAAACACTCTGCATTTTCAAATTATAGCGCACCGTATCATAGCGGACTACTGACTGGTAAAATCCGGTATCAACAGCGACAATTTCATTTTCTATTCTCAATGTATCCTCAGCTGTATCGGAAACTCTTCCAGTCTCCATCTGTGCGAATGAAATGCAGCTACCTCCGATTAGAGCCAATAATGTTACCAATATTTTATTCATACGCTACTGTTTTCTACAAAGATACAATATTCAAAGAACAAACATCTCTTTTACAAAAAAAATTCCATTATACCATAAACGCTTATAAGGCAACGCACACATTTGTATATCAAAGTTCAGTTTTAGTTAATAAAATTATGTAAGTTTGTAAACGAATAAAAAGCTCCCCTCCAATGAACAACATCATTCATAAAATCAGGCAGATTTATCCGGTTTCCGAAGAAGCTCTTCAGGCATTGCTGATGAATATGCAGGTAAGACACTACCCTAAAGGAACTTATATAGTACAAGCAGGAGTGACAGACCGTTTGGTTTATTTCATTGAGGAAGGGGTCACCCGTTCCGTATTTCATCACGACGGACAAGATACCACCACTTGGTTCAGCCAGGAAGGTGATGTAACCTTCGGAATGGATTCACTGTACTATCAGCAGCCGTCAGTAGAAAGCATTGAAACTCTTTCGGACTGCAAAATCTACGTCATCCACATAGACAAGTTAAATGCTCTCTACGAAACATATATTGATATAGCCAACTGGGGCAGAATACTGCATCAGAACGTAAACAAAGAGCTCAGTCATATGTTTGTGGAAAGGCTCCAACTGCCTCCCAAAGAGCGGTATGAACAATTTAACCGCCGTTACCCCAGACTGATAAATCGGGTGAAGCTAAAATATGTGGCAGCCTTCCTGGGTATTTCCATCTATACTCTCAGCCGGGTACGCGCAAAAAAATAGAAGATTGCCGTTCTTTTTTGCTTTTAAGCAAAAGAACTTCGCTTCGCATGGCGTATCTTTGAGATCCGAAAACATTAACCAAACAACAGAAAAAAAACAGATGTCGCACATTTCATCTTCTGCCTTTTCAGACACCAAAGCACATTATGACCTTCTCGACGGGCTCCGTGGCGTAGCAGCCTTGATGGTTATATGGTATCATATATTCGAAGGCTATGCTTTTGCCGGTGGTAGCATTATCGAAACCTTCAACCACGGCTATTTAGCTGTAGATTTCTTCTTTATACTATCGGGATTCGTTATCGGGTATGCTTATGACGACCGTTGGGGCAGGAACCTCACAATGAAAAACTTCTTTAAACGGCGCCTGATACGTCTCCATCCGATGGTCATTATGGGAGCTGTCCTGGGTGCCATTACTTTCTGTCTTCAAGGATGCGTACAATGGGACGGAACACATATTGCCCTCTCCATGATTATGCTGTCCCTTCTTTGCACTATATTTTTTATTCCCGCAATGCCAGGTGCAGGTTATGAAGTCCGTGGTAATGGCGAAATGTTTCCTTTGAATGGTCCATGCTGGTCCTTGTTTTTTGAATATTTAGGCAACATCCTTTATGCCTTGTTTATCCACCGCTTATCAAACAAAGCCCTTGCCGTACTGACAATATTGCTGGGAGTGGCATTGGCATCATTCGCCATTTTCGACATCTCCGGATACGGAAATATGGGGGTAGGCTGGACACTGGACGGAATAAACTTTGGCGGCGGATTGCTGAGGATGCTTTTTCCTTTCTCCATGGGCATGCTTTTGTCGCGCAACTTCAAGCCTATCAAGGTGAAAGGTGCTTTCTGGATATGTGCCATTGCATTGGTTACCTTGTTTTCAGTGCCCTACTTGGAAGGTGCAACACCGGTCTGTACAAATGGCATTTATGAAGCGTTCTGTGTAATCATCGCTTTTCCGGTTCTCGTCTGGTTAGGAGCTTCCGGTACCACAACGGATAAAAAATCGACCCAGATATGCAAGTTCCTGGGAGATATATCCTATCCAGTCTATGTGATACATTATCCATTTATGTACTTGTTCTATGCATGGCTCATCAAGAACCAGCTCTTCACGTTGGAGCAGACTTGGCAGGTTGCCTTGTGTGTTTACGCATGGAACATATTATTGGCTTATCTATGCTTAAAATTCTATGATGAACCGGTACGGAAATATCTGGCCAGACGCTTCTTGAGCAAAAAACAATAAACAGTCCGTCACGGAGATTATGCTGATTCGCACAGATACAAATTCCCGATATAAATTCAATCTGCGCAAATCAGTATGATCTTTGTGGCGAACTGTTATTCCAGATAAAGCGGTTCCACTACTTCCATCACATTCTCATGGAACCACTCATCCAATTTTGCCTCTACCTTATCCTTTATCTGTGGAGTGATGTATTTCTTCATTTTCTTATAAGCATAGATTGCAGCAAATCCCTTCCCTACCATAAAGACTTGTCCCAAGAGGTCTTCTATACCGGCAGGAAACACAATGGCCACCAAAGCAATCATGATATTTGTCCTTTCACTCTCTGGAGTAGAATCAGCAGTCAGGACATAATAAGCTGTCAGTACGGGACGACCAGCTGCCCGACTACCTTTCTTTATATACTCCTCTACTTTAAGACGAATCTCGTCCATAGAAAAATTCATTTTCATATTCATAATCTCCTCTTTTTATTTATTAGACGCAGAAAGATAAAGTTTGGTTGCAAAAATCCGCATTTTTTTTCAACATTATACCCTAAATAAGCAGTATCTTTGCATAATCTATCATTCTGAAAGAAATCGCGTAATTACACCAACAAAATTATAAGATAATGAATAAAATCATTAGCAAAGAACATTTCTCTGAAAAGGTCTTCAAATTAGTAATTGAAGCACCGTTAATTGCTAAGTCACGTAAGGCAGGACACTTTGTAATAGTACGCGTAGGTGAAAAAGGCGAACGCATGCCACTGACCATAGCCTCTGCCGACCCCGTAAAGGGAACTATCAC
>ENA-ORTS01000625-ORTS01000625.1-human-gut-metagenome-genome-assembly--contig:-NODE-625-length-27846-cov-2.555144_pt1 | contig 27846 bp, 24 predicted proteins | sample MGYA00241911_ERZ509186 | MGnify/ENA primary metagenome ERZ509186 (study PRJEB26280, sample SAMEA2338852) | human gut metagenome | biome: human gut; feature: human-associated habitat; material: faeces...
TGACGACAAAATCATCTTTATAATTCTCTCTTAATATTTGATAAGCTTTAGTAAAGTCAGCATTCATCATATATATAAAAGTCAACTCAATTTTTTTAGAATTCTCATTGCTTGTATTAAACATCCAATCAATTCCTGCTTTACCCAACTTCAATTCTCTTAATAACGGTATTGATGTTTCATATGGTGCGATTAATAAATCCCATGTAACATTTGCTAGTTGTTTTGCCATTACAAAACTTCCTTCAGTAAATGATAATCGACCAGCTGACATATATAATTTATCAATAACAGTATCTATTGCATTTGATAATGACTGATTATTCGTAACATCTTGAACTTTTCTTAAGAAACTAATTCTACTTTCACACGCACTTTGTGTTGCTAAAATGTTTGATACTTGTTTATAAAAATCTTTTGAATTCGTATAAACATCATTAATACCTGATATAATCTCATTAATTTGATCTGCTTTTTCAAGCATACCAATTGACTTATAAAATTCTTTATCAAATACTTTAATAGTGTTATCGTCACCTTTACTAGGAATTTTAACATCATCTTTAATTAAATAATTTGAAATAGCCCATCCATAACTTGCAGAAGATTTACTGATTTCTGATTTAAATTCATCACTTTCAAATTGATAAGTAAGCCAATCCATAATTAATGTTTCATACATAATTTGTCTCCAGGTTACTAGGTCAATAAAATCATGATTTAAACAAGCTTCCGCATTTTTCCAAACAACAGATCCGCCTAATAACCATTTATTATCAATTATTCCTTCTGCCAAAGTTTTATAGGTATAATTATGCAAAATTGGCATCGAAGATATATTTATAAAATCAAGACCATTTGCCTGACCTAAAATTGCATCAGCAACAAATAAATCACTACTTTTATAACCAAAAGGATAAACAATCTCTGACTCATTAGCATTAACAATGCTAATAGCTAATACAGATTGATTCCCAAACGACATAATTACCATTACAACCACTAACATTACAACTAAGATGTTATGAATTAATTTTTTCATATTCCTTTCCTCCCTTATTGACTATTTACATAATCAATAATTTCTTTTGATTGTTTTGATAATTCAAAACTTGGTTTATCATGTATCTTAAATGCTAAACCATCAGTTTCCTTCTTTAATTTCTTTAATGTTTTAGGAACTTCCCTAATCTTTTCTACATATTTATATTGAGATGCAGAATCTCCTTGATAGTAGTCAACACATACATATAACATTTTTACATATGTATCATAAGCTTCCATGTTATATTTCTGTAAATCCAATGACTGCTCTTTATATTCGATCATCTGATCAAAGTTCTTATGTTCCATTTCATTTAATGCATATATGTCATAAACCATCGCAATATTTGTATTAGATTTCTCAATACTTTCTGCTACGGGTACAGCTTCTTTCACTGTCTTCGCATTTGATAACTTTGTAATCTTTGCTTCTGTATAGAAAGGAAGCATTTTAATAGATAAATCTGTCTTATTTAAATACTGCAAGGACATTGCACTACCTACATATAATGAAAGAATTGAACATATAACTATAAAGACATTCCCAAGCACTTTATAATCCAATGAAATAAATTTTGACTTCTTTCCATCGTAAATATCCATACATAATAGAAGAATAAAGAAGATAGAAATAAACTGTAAATCAAAATCAAATAACGAATGAACCATAATCAAACATAGAATAATTTTGTTAACTTCATCAACGTCATCAGATAATAAACTTCTGATAATGATACTTACAAACATAATGCATGGAACGACTCCAACATCTAATGCAACCTGTAAGATATCATTATGAATATAACGAACAGCATATACACCCGTTTGTATAGATAGTTCTAAATAATAGTAACCTAAGTATCCCAATCCTAAAGGATGAGAGAACATAAGTTTGATACCATCTTTGTTGTAAAGGAGTCTTCCAAGTAATGTACTTGAAGAAAAAGAGAACTGTGTCAATCTTTTTAATACCTTAATATCTATCTTAAATAGATTTACAATCACAATCATAGCTACTAAAGCACCTACAAAGACGAGTATCTTCTTTATATATCCAGAATCATCTTTTACTACATATATAAGCATAAATGCTGTTAAAACATAGATTATTCTACTTCCTGTTAATACAATACCTATCAATAGAATCAGCATGAAAACATCATTCAATGCATATACATCTTTATGCTTATATAAAATGACAAAACCAATAAGCAGGAATAAAGCAAACGTATTTGGATACTGGAAGAATCCACCTATACGTTGATTTACAATAAAGAATTTGTTCAATACTGGAATAAAGTAGCCCATCACACTTATCCCAATCATGACAATTCCTAAAAGGGGGATTAATAACAACAATTCATTTCTTTCCTGCTTGTTATATTGCATAAGAATGATCAGAAACATTAATACGGAAAGGTGTCTTAAAAATCCAATTAATGCCATACCTCTGTCAATCGCAAATAGAGAAACAAATAAATACATGAATACGATGAAAAGCATAAATACAAAATTGATATTGTCATAGACTACAATATCCTTTTTATGAAATAAATAACCTATATACAGAAACTCAAAAAACAGAAATAGGATTGCTGCAAAATCATGAAACAATCCAAACAAGAAAAAACTCAAAACAAACAACAATTTTAATATTCTATTTTTTTCAAACAATACCTTCATATGAAATTCCTCACTAAGTAAAATAAGTTCATTTGGTAATTCCAAATGAACTTATCTATCGCCTTTTATTAATTTAGAATCTTTCTTCTTCTATTAATAGAATATAGAATTGTTGCAAGAACCATACTGCTCATACCTGATAATGCGAATACAGATGCATCAGTTTCATCACCTGTTTTTACAGTGTTATCTTTCTTAGTAATATCAGTTTTGTTAGTTGTTTCATCTTTCTTATTTTCTGTACTTGGCTTTGATGGCTGAGTAGTTTCAGGTTTTGCAGGTTTAGTAGTTTCTACTTTTGCAATCACTTCTACTTCCTTAGCACCACATACAGAACAGATTCTTTCTTTAGAACCCTCTTCAGTTTCAGTTGCTTCTTTAGTAACTATCCATTCACCAAACTTATGTCCAGCTGCTGGAATCACTTCTGTGATTTCTTTATCACAATGTTTACATGTCTTAGTCTTAACACCAGTTTCAGTACATGTTGGTTCTTTAGTAACTACAGCTTCTCCATACTCATGTCCTAATGCAGCAGTTTCTCTTGTTTCAGTCTTGCCACATACAGAACATTTTCTTTCTTCAGTTCCCTTTTCTTCGCATCCAGCTTCTTTAACTGTTGTCCATTCACCAAAACTATGAGGAAGCATTTCATGTTCAATAGTTTTGAGCACGTGTCCACATAATGCACATTCTACATTTTCCTGTCCTTTATGATCACAGCTTGCTTTTACAACTGTTTTGTTGACAGTTTCAGAATGATTACATTTTGTTTCCTCAATTTTTCCATGAGTCTTATCTGATGCGACTAATTTTTTTCCTTCCTCATCTGACACTTCCCATAGATTTAATTTAATAGAATCTTCAGATAAAGTCTGTCCATCTTTTAAAGAGAAAGTAACCACCATTGCTGTATAGCCTTCACTCTTTTTCTCTAATGGATAAATAGTAGCACATCTATAGTTCACTGAATCTTCTTTTACATTATGTATTGCATACGCAGCTACTTTATTACCATCTGGATCAACACCATAAATACTATCCAAAAATTGAGATTTTACTACTTTCACTACATCTGAATCAAAGCCTAATACGCACTTAAATCCTAGTGTATCATACTCACCAGGCATAACTACTGTCGCAATAATTTCATTTCTTGACTTTACATTAATATTCAACTCTGCCACTGTACCAGAAGCAGCATATACATTGCTTGGAACAAGTAATGAAACCATCACAAGGACAAAAGCTACTGCTAACTTAAGAACCTTTTTCATCGAATTCATCTAATTCTCCCTCCTTTTGAACTCAATTATAGGCTAGAAATCTAACGATTTTTAGGTGTTCCAAGAAGTGTGACACATCATTTACACATATATTACCCACAATCACCATTTTTTGTTTATTATCTTGTTCATTGATGACATTTTAAAACTGATAATGACATATAAGAAATTGATAAAACGAGAACCTCTATACTGTAACTATAGAAGTATACGAGGAGAAGAGGGAATGGATAAATATACATTTGCAAGCGTTTTAAAAGAGCATATTAGTGAATCAAAATTATCAATTGCGTCTTTATCTAGACTTTCTGATGTCAATCGAACTATGATTCAAAAATATATTTCTGGCACTCAATTACCTGCTAATCATGAAATATTAGACAAGATTCTTAATCATCTTGCTCTCACAAATTCACAGAAAGAAGAATTATCTCAACTATATAAGATAGAAAGAATAGGATTAGACACATATAAGCATCTTCTCAATTTAGATTCTTTTATAAGTCAACTTTCAATACATAATCAAAGTCAGGCTAAGTGTCATATTCAAGTTCACTTTAATCAACCAATGACACAGGCAACTAATAAAGAAGAATTAAAAATGCTTCTCTTTTCTTTCTTGTCATTACTAAACAATGAAACTGTAGATATCATATTAAACGTGAATGATACACTCTATCCTATTATTCTTCCATTCATAAAAGAGAGAAAATTGGATGCTCATATTATCCTATGCTTATCAAATCAATCTACACATTATTCAATGAATCTCTTTCAGTTAGAAAAACTATTGCCTCTTCTAGAATCAAATCATGTGTCAGTTCATTACACATATATAGATTGTCCTACACGTTATTCTCTATATCCTTTTTCTATAAGTTCAAAAGATAAACTCCTGTTGATCAACAATGATATATCACAAGGGTTATTAATTAATCAAAGCAATAATCAAAAGGAATTCAATGATCATTTTATAAATACCAGTCTATTTGTTGAATCTTATTATAACGATATTGCTAAGCTTAATGGTCTATTAACACTATCCAATGAAAATCAAAAAGTATGCTGTTATTGTGGAGATGTGTTTCTTCTTCCTTATATAGATGAACAATTGTTAGAAAGTCACTATATAGGAAATGAGGCATATAAAGAAGAACTGTTCTATCGTTTTAAATCATTTAAGGAAAATCAATTTCAATTATATTGTCAATCACCTATTATCACAGAACATTACCTACCTCTTGGATTACCATCTACACTATTTAAGCCTTTTACTACTAAAGAAATTCAATCTATCTTATTAAAAATGCTAGAAGATATTCCATACAATACAGAATTAAATCTATTTAAAAACAACATCCTTGATAAAGATGTTGTCATTATGACAGGTACAACAGGGTCATTCATTTCTAATCACTCATTATCTTTTACTGTATTAGAATCTACTATCAATAAAAGTTTGAATTTACTTCCACTTCTATTCAAGGAACTTAAAGAATCTGTCTATACAAAAGAAGAAAGCATATTCTACTTACAATCATATATCAAGGAGTAACCTATGTCACAATTCTCAGACTTACTTTCTATTTATATAAAAGAATCACCTTTTAGTATTAAAAGTCTTGCAAATGAAATTCAAATAGATCGAACTATTCTTCAGAAATATATTTTTGGGAAACGTTTTCCTACTAGTTATGCTACTATTCAAAAAATAATCTCTCATCTTACTCTTACAGATCAGCAAAAGTATGATTTAAAGAAAGCATATCAAATAGAAAAGCTTGGTTTAGACCAATACAGTTATCTCCTTAAAATTAAGTCCATTGTAGAAAATATCCACTACATTGAACCTTTATCATTTACAACAGAATATCAGTTTGACATCAATAAATCATGTGCTTCAAATCTTGATGATTTATTGATATTTACCCAATTTATTCTTAATGATGCAAGTACAACTGATCATAAATTGCAAATCTGTTTACCTGCTTCCAACAAAATCTATGAATTAATCAGTCATACTGTATGCCTTGATGGACATATATCTTTAGAACATCTTGTGTATTTAGATAACGATATATCTAATTATCAGAACATGTATAATCTAATACAGTTTGAAAATTGTTTTCCTACATTATTATCGGACCATTGTATTATCAAATATATTTACCAGCATTCAGATTCTACTTTTAACAGTCAGAATATGTATCCCTATTCTATTCATAGTCAAAATTATACGTTATTAATCAACAACAAATTAGATTCAGGAATGTTGTTGAAGGATGAAATTAATGATTATCTTCATACTCAATTTGAACAATTATTTATGAAAGGATATCCCTATAGTTCTTATCATTATTCAGATTCGGGTTATCTACCATTTTATTCTTTTTTCAACAAAGAAATCCTTCCATTCTCTTCTCTCCAAAGAAAACCTAACATCTTATTTGTATTAGATAACGATATGTTAGAAAGACATTGTATGAGAGATAAGGAAGAATTACTAAATGATTTAGATCATTATAGAAAGCATATAAACAGTATTCTGCTATCTGATGAATTTCATTTGTATTTTACCAAAGGTGGTTTACTTGAATTAATACAGACTGGAGTTATTGATGATATTTCATCATCACTTATTACACCATTTGATAATGAAGAAATACAATTACTCTTACATCGATTAATGAATATTAACAAGCACCATCATAACTTCTATCTACATCTTATTAAGGAAGACTTTAAATTTCCTGAACACTGTCTAATTGCCTATCAGGAAGATCACGAGGTCTTATTTGGTGTGAAAGGAAAGAAAGGCTACCACAGTTTTATACTGAATGAACCTACAATTAAAAGAGAAATGTTTCACTTGGATATATTAATGAATATAGAAGACATTATTTATACTGAAGAAGAAACACTACAAGTCATTGAAGAATCTATCCTACAAACACAAAGACTTAGACACCTAAATGTCTAAGTCTTTTAATATGTCTTTAGATTCCACAAAATCAGGATCCATATGAGTTAAGAAATGCCACTCATCTGTATTTCTGTATAAGATGGCTTCGCCATCTTCAGAACCAAAATAAGCTCTCTCTACCTCATATCCTTTAGATTCTAAGTATTGTTTAACACATCTATAGTTATATTCTCTTTTCTCTATGTAATCCTTAAGTTCATTATTAGGAATAGAATAAGCATCCACTCTTGTAGATCCTTCAATCATTCCATTTCCTGGTATAGATAAGTCTACTATCTCATTCCAATAAATATCTACTCTTCCATCACCAGTAAACATATATGTAGTTAAAGGTACAATATGACCATTATATTCTAGTTCTACATAATCAGGTACAGTAGTAGGATCAAAGTACTCATACTCAAACCCTTCAATATCTTCATACTGATATCCAGCTAATTGAGATATAAGCTTTCTGCCTTCTTCTATTGTATGAAATAAGCCAACATTGGTACTTAACTCACCTTGACTTAATTGTAATATATACATAGTTATCACCTATTTTTTATAGTAGCTTAAGTTCTCTTCTAATCCATCTGTAATAGCTTCTTTAAGCTTCTCTGGACCTACCACAATAATCATTGGACCAAACTGTCTAATCCAGTTCATTAAACCTGTATTAAAAATGATTCCTTCAACACGTGTTTCATACCATTGATGATCATTCTCTATTGGCGCAATAGTCTTATTAATAGTAATATCTTTTCCTAAACGTGATACAACTTCTCTAATAAGTACACCATCAAACTTAATATGTAGTGTAATTTCATCACCATCAAAGAAACTATTCATTGACTTCGCAAGTGATTGTTTTAATGATTCACTCATTTTTTCTTCATCATCAAAATCAAAATAATATGTACGGCTCTTATCTAGCTTTCTAATACGATCAATACGGAATGTAGTCAATGAGTCCTTATGCTTATTATAATAAGCACGTAAATAGTAATGACCATCCACAATCACTGTATTATAAGGACTCACATTATAATATTCATGATTAATACCTGCATTACCCTTAGTAGAATATGTTTCTACAGGATGTCCATCCCTAATAGAATAGTCTACATACTGGAAACGTATATCCTTCTTATTACGTATTGCGGAAGTAATAATCTTTAGATTTTTACTTAGAGAATAGACACCTTCATCATCATCTTCTAATTCTGGTACAATGAGATAATCCTTCTGTTTAGCAGGTGAAAGTTTTAAAAGCTTATTAACTATTTCTCTTTTATCATTATTTGTCAGATCTTGACGATAATTCACCATATCAATAAGTAATTGTATCTGTGCTTCATCAAAATAACCTGTTTCAATCATATAACCAAAACGTCTGACTGCTTTGATTATTTCTTTTCCAAACATTAAAGATGTAAATACATTGATCTGTTTAATCACTGCATATACAGCTTTTAAACCAATATCATAACCTTTTTCTTCTAATTGATGCTGTATATCTTCTGCACTGATGCATTCCTCTGAATTCATCAATAATGAGAAGACAGCCCACATTTTTTCTCCCATCTTATGCCTCCTGATACCTGGTAAGATACCTTTTTACTATAATGATCCACAAGCTGGAAATAACCAATTAAGTCATAAGATGCATAAAGATTTAGAAGTGATTCATCTGGTTCCACTTCACATTTCTCTAAGTATTCATAAGCCCCTTCTATATCTTCTTCTACTAAAGAAAAGTAAGCAGCCTGTGCATAAGTAATCACTTCTTTATCTACTAATAAAGAGATAAGTGCAAGATATGAGAAAGGCATCAAATGTCTCACAATACGGTATACATCTAATGGTGATCCATTATGGAGCATATAGTTACATAAATTCTTATTCAATGATTGAATACGAGGATGTTCTCCAAATAAGTATTCAATCATTACGAGATGATTTTCTAAACATTGCATATCATCAATTTCATAGAGTTTCTTTAAGGCAAGACCTAAGTATTTCTTTTGGTGTGCCTTAATATAACCTTCTATTTTCTTCTGACTTCTGCAAGTATCAATAAATGAATCATGATATACATCAATGACATCTAAATAGTCCTTTAATTTATTTAATGAGATTGATGTAATTTCTTTATAACTTTCTAACATATTCTTTCCCTCCTCTTTTTTCTAACACTATTATAGCGAAGAGAAAAAATTTATGCGTTAAAGTTAATTGTGACAACGCCTTATTATAGGCGTTTTGATAATTTTCTTTTTATTAATAATCCCATAAGTTCATATCTGGGTAGTTTGTTTCATATAAGAACTGTTCATTCATGACTTTAGTCAATATGGCAGCCCAGAGTATTAATGCATAAAATGAATTATTTAAACATTGTACTGTACCTCCACCATTGACCTTATCTTCATATACATAAAGTTCTTCTTTTTCTGATGGTACATAATCTAGTTCATCTAGATCATCTAATATACCATCATATGGCCGAGTACTCATTTCTTCTATGACATCAATCCATTTCTTATATGCTTCTTCTGTATGATCATATGAGAAGAAACGTATCGCAGCACGCAACTTGTATATAGCTGCATAGACTGCATTGAATGTAAGTTCTGTATAAGGTTTTTCTGTAATAAGCTTAGGTAAGAATATACCTGGCTTAAAAGTCAAATGAATACTAGGTTTTACATCAGTATAATCATGGGTAATACCCACACTCGTACGTACATATTCTCTTGATAGTTTTATTAATGCAAGACATACACACATATTCGCATATTTCATATCATCTACTAATGGGAGTGAAAAACCTAAGTCTGCACCATATTGTCTAGAGAAGAAAGGCTTAAAGACAGCTTCTTCATCATATTTATAAGTAACCGCAAAGGTATAGTCTTTAAATGTAATACCATGAGTCTTAAGAGAGTCTCTTAATGCTTCATCATAATCCTCATAATTATTCTCCAGCATATCCTCTACAACTTCACCACTTGTCATAACAGCTTGAAAGCTTAATTCCTGTAAAAGAACTGCTGCTTCTAATCTTTTAGTAATTTCTCCTTTGGTGATACACGTCATATCACCACTTTTCAATAAATAACGCAAGCTTTGTGTAGCTGCACTTGTCTGTACAACCATTTCAAATTCTCTTTGCATATACATATACCTCCTTTCTATATAAAAAAAGCAGATTCATCATCTGCTTCCTACTCTGCGAGATTTTTGATGAATTGGATTCCTACACCACCAATTCCCATATGAGCACCTACAACACTTGGTAACTCTCTCATGGTAACTTGACATGGACCTAATTGTTCTTCAAGATAGTCTCTTACACGCTGAGCTTCTTCAGGTGCAAGAACATCTTCAATCGCAAATGTATAATCTTTCGCATTTGCGCCTCTTTCAACAACACGATCAGCAAGCATCTTACATGCCTTACGTGTTGTTCTTACTTTGCCTAAAGTATCAATCTTACCACCTAATTCACTATTCAATTCCATAACTGGAACAAGCTTCAACATATTGCCAAGCATTGCGACTGCAGGCGTAATACGCCCACCCTTTTTAAGGTGATTCAAGTTTGGTGTAAAAATAATTGTACCTGAATGCTTAACCATATCTTCAAGCTTTTCTTTAATTTCAGAAACAGACTGACCCTTTTCTACTAGTTTTCGGGCTGCTTCAACAAGCTTCTTTTGAACATGTGCTGTTCCTTGAGAATCGATTAAAGTAATAGGCATTTCTACTGTATCAGCTGCAACCTGCATACCATTTAATGTAGATGATAAACCAGTTGCGATAGGAATCCCAATTAACTCATCATAACCATCTCTTTTTGCATCTTCCATAGCCTTCATTAAAGAACCAGTCGAAGGTTGAGATGTTGTAAACATATCATCTGTTTCCTTCATCTGATTAAATACATCAAGACTTGTGATTTCTAATTGATCTAAATATGTCTGACTACCATGACCAATACATAATGGTGCAATATAAATACCTTCATGCTCTCCATTAATATCAATCTGACAGCCACTGTCTGCAATAATCGCTATTTTACTCATTTTTAATACCCCATCAGTGATAATACACTATGTACATTATAGTTTATTTCTTTTTATTTTACAACTTTTACGCTATAATACGAACGGGTGAAACTATGAGATCAATCAAAGAAACAACGACAAATACAATCATTATTAAGAAATCAGAATTCATTACTACCCTAATTCCATGTAATGATGAAAAAGAAATAAAAGACTTAATAGAACTTTATTCCAAAGATGATGCAACACATAACTGTGTTGCTTATCGAGTAGGTCCTTTAGAAAAAGCAGATGATGATGGAGAACCATCAGGTACTGCAGGACTTCCTATGTTGAATGTATTACAAAGACAAAAGATAGATAATGTGATTGCGATTGTAACACGTTATTTTGGTGGCATTAAACTAGGGGCTGGAGGATTAACTCGTGCTTATACTAATAGTGTTGCAGATGCATTAAAAGAAGCAGAAATAGTCGATAAAGAACTTGTTAAACTATATCGTATTAGTGTTGACTATCACTTCAGCCGTAAGGTATCTTATTTAATACAATCTAAGAATCTATTATTAATGAATACTGAGTATGATGAAGAAGTTCACTATGATGTTTATTTAAGAGATACATCATTCTTAGATGAACTCAATGAACTGACTGCATCCAATATGCATTATGAGGTTGTAAAGGAAGATTATATTCCTGTTGAGGTATAAAGATGTCTAGTATAGAAATATTACTTATTGGTATTGGATTATCCATGGATGCTTTTGCGGTATCTGTATGTAAAGGATTATCTGTAAAGAAGTTATCTATTAAAAATATATTGTTATGTGGTGTATGGTTTGGTGGATTTCAGGCCTTGATGCCATTTATTGGTTATTGTCTAGGTTCCACATTGAGTGGTTTAGTGGATTCTATTGACCACTGGATTGCATTTATATTACTCGCATTTATTGGAATCAATATGATTAAAGAATCTTTTGAAGAAGAGAAACAGAATGATGACTTCTCGTGGAAGACAATGTTGATGCTTGCTATTGCGACTGCCATTGATGCACTTGCGGTAGGTGTTACGTTCTCTTTTGAATCAATCAATATCTTCATGGCTATTTCTATTATTGGTTTAACAACATTTATTATCGCATCAGCTGGTGTATATATAGGTCATATATTTGGGAATAAATATCAACAGAAAGCACAGATCACTGGTGGTATTATTCTCATTCTCATAGGTATTAAGATTTTAATAGAAGGTTTAGGAATTATTTAAGAGAATCTACGTGATTCTCTTTTTTATTGGACTATAATAGTATATAAGAGGTGATTTAAATGAATGAATTATCAAAATTATATCAGTTAGTATTAAACAGAGAATTAGATATTCCTAAAGGTCATATTCTAGATATTAAGAAGATTGACCATAAACTTCTTGCATTTATGCAATGTGTGTATAATACAGGAGAACTAGGACATGTTTATACATTCTGGGATAAAGATACTCAGGTTGATCAAAATGCTCTTTTAGACACTTATATTGAAGGTATGCGCTTATTAATGAGTACTGCGTATGACTTACAGATTGATGAAATCAAGAATCATGAAGAAATGCCTGAAAAGAGCAGTTCTGTTGATTTACTCTTTAAAGTCAATCAGGATATTCTAGATTTAAGAAATGGTTATAGTCCTATTAAGTTACAGGATGCTTTGGATGATTATTTCCATTTTGGATTTTCTCTAGGTATCACATTTGATGATATGTTAGAAGGATTGTAAAAAAACATAATAAATACATAGAGAATACATACGAATTACACAACTTACATGTATATTATAGTCATGAAAGAGGTGATTCTTATGATCTATATTATTCTAACTATTATTGCAGTATTACTAAGTACTTTAATCATGGGAGTTGCAAATAAAAAAATCCATGATATTGATCATGAATTGAATATACATTGAGACTCCCCCATTACGAAAAGAAGGCAGCTTATTGTGGCTGTCTTCTTTTCATTTGAATTCCTTCATATTCGTTATGAATACTTTTTACGATACTATTGAAATCATTATCAGGTACAATAACATCACATATAGCATCAGATGATCCATATACAATACTTTCTTTTATATCTAATTTTTCCTTTAATCTTTCCAGCATATTTTGAGGAGTGGCTTCATAAGAAAGAATCTTAAGTAAGCACATGCCTTCAAAATAATCTTCTTCTACAAAATAACGCAATTGTTTATGTAATCCTAAATCTATCAGGTCATCTATAATATCATAGATAATCTCTTTTGTATTAAGAATACTTATATAAAGAGGTTGATATGAGTGTGTAGGCATACCAAAGATGTAATTACGATAAGGGGATTGACGCATCATATCATAATAGTCCATTTGTTCGGACTGGTCGAAACTATTATAATATGTCAATAATACATCGTCTTTAAGAACGTGATAGAAGTAATTAAGATGTTTATCATCTAATAATTGAGTGATCTTTGTACCTAATGTTTGTGATAATGGATAGGTACAAAGTAATTCATTTTTTGGTACGTCATACAAAATTGCGCCATCTAATGCGATCACTGGGAGATGCAATTTAAGATGTTCAATTTCTGCCTGCATGGATGCAGGTGTTCTTTTTGTGATGATTGTGAATAAAGCACCATCATCTACTATTTTATTCAATTGAGTCTTATTGAAGTTATTTAACTGCTGGTGTGCTGTTTGTTCCATATCGTCAAGTTCAGCTACAAAGAGAACATCATTTCTTCTTTTAACTGGTAGATGTAATGTACAAACAAGATAACCTACACCAACACCAATACATGTATCTAAGACACGATAGAATAAAAATGCGTAAGGTGAAATACCAGCATGGGGAATCACTGCAACACTTAAATAAGCCACACAGGCCATAAATGCCATATGCTGTACTTTAAATAAGACTGTTAAGTAAATAGTCAACATAATAAATAATGCATTAAGTAAATCCCATGCGAGATCAATATGGATGAAAGGCTGTAAAAACATGACAATAGCTCCTGTAATTGCCCCTATAAGTGTGCCGAGGGCTCTTACAAGTGCCTGGTTCTTTTCATTCTCTTTATCTGGCTGAATACAGATAATTGTGGTTATAAGGACATAGAAAGGTGATCTCTGTACACCAAAGAGAGTGAATAATACCATGATGATGAAGACAGCAATACTTGTTTTAATAATACGTAATCCGATTCTAGGCATAATTACAACTCCAAACTATCATTACCGGCTTCAGCCATCATTTTTTCTCTACAAGATAGAACTAATCCATCAATGATTTCCATATGTTCAACCATCTGTCTTCTAAACAAATGTGTAGGAAGCAATATCGCAATTTCATCATAGTCTTTATCATTCTTCTCTCCTGTTTCCTGTCCATAATAGACACGAGCAAGAGGTGCTTCTTTTTGAATACTGAAGAATGTATCCCAGATGATTGCATAAACCTGCGCAGGTGTAAGATGAAGCTTCTTAGTATCAGGAAGTGCATAAAGAAGTAAGATGCCTCTGTCTTTCTCTGGTCTACTGAACCGTCATGTTTATAATAACGTTCTATATCATAGCCATCAGCCAAATAAACAAGGGAACGGGGAACAGGCTGATGTTGTGAAAGGATACTTTTAAATCGTCTCATCGTATGGTGTGAGACATCCTTTCCTTCTAACAGGTCTCCAGAAGGTGATGTAAGTAATACTGGATTTTCTCCTGCTTTACCATGAAATGTTTGAGGAATCAAATATGCATCACGTAATAAATCAAACATAGATTTACCACATATAGCGAGTAATAATGCACTAATATCCTGATTTGAATAACTATCTAGAACGACTTTTGAAAAGGTCTCATTGTTTAATTCTTCTGATCCCTGAAAGTCTTCTAGACTTGAATTTAATGTTTCTCTTAGTCTTGCACAAGCTTCTTTACTTGCGAGTATTTTGTGAAATATGTTCTCTACTTCTTGAACACGTGGAAATAATGGTGTCATAGTTTTAACCTCCATCCACTTGTGATTATAGACTTTCTATATCATATGTAAAATGTATCTTTCAGATATTGACAATATATTTATTACATGACAAAAAAGTGATTCGCAACCGAATCACTTGTAATAGTCTTTTGTATATTGAGACATTTCCTGTTTAAATAAACGCATAAGTATAGGTGCACAAAGTAAATAAAAGACAAAATTACCTACTGCATGGAATGTATCAAATAAAAGCCCCTGGGCATAATAGATACCAAACCAGACAGGACCACCAATAATTAATTGTTCGAGTGAGACAACAAAACCAAAGACATAACCCATTAAAAAGGCATAAAGAGCCATAAGAAGTAATGGGGGTTCTTTGTTTATTTTCTTATAGAAGTCACTGATACATTGAGTGAATAAACAGATGACTACCCATGAGAGAATCTGAAAGATTGTCCATGTCCCCATACCTAGAATCATATTGGATGCAATAGTTGTTACTACTGTGAGTTTTATTCCAAATGATAAGCCAAATAAGAGTACAGATATAATAATGATAGATGTAACAGGTTTAAAGTTAGGAAGTGCCTGTAAGGCTACTCTAGAGGCAATATTGACTGCAGCGAGAATACCTATCAAACATATTTCTCTTGTCTTATTGTTCAGCGTTGACATAATACCAGATGACTTGATCTCCTGCTTTTAAATAATAAGCTCCTGCCCCAATATTTGGTGGTGTACCATTCACCTTATACATCCAGCCAGAACTAGGTCCATGATCAAATTCTTTTAATCCATCTATACCTGATACATAAACAGTAGAACCAAACCCTTTTGTAGAGATACTCTTACCATTCTGTTTCGCAAGTTCTCTTAAGACACTATAAGCTGTAGAAGAACTATTCACTTCTATATTCCCCTGCATCATTGTGCTATTTACTCCAATCACCTGCATTGAAACAGTTTGTTTGACAGGTGTTTCCTGTTTAGGTAGTTCTACCTGTTGAGGCGCAGAGGTTTCTTGTTTACTAGAAGAAGTGTTTGTTTCTGTCTTCTTTGTCTCTTGTTTACTAGAAGAGGATTTTGTCTCTTTTTTCTTTGTTTCCTGCTTCTTAGTCTCTTGTTTACTAGAAGAATCAGATGATTTTATATCAGTCTTCTTCGATTCTTCTTGTGACTCTATTTGTTTTGTCTCTTCTTTTTTGGAAATATCTTTCTTCTTTATGCTACTTTTTACTTCATTACTAATAGTAGGCTGAGACTGGAATTGTCCAGTTATACCACGATAAGCTGTAAAGCCAAATATAAAGACAAAAGCGATTGCGACAAAGGCAATCGCTAATTGTTTAGTTGTGAATTTCTTCATTATTTCTTTTTACTTTTAATAACTAATACGATCACACCAACAGCTGCGATAGCTGCCACTACATATGCCATCACATTTGTGTTATCACCTGTATTAACTACTTTTACTGTTTCCTTCTTTGGTTCAGTTGTAGTTGTTTCTGGCTTTACAGCTGGTGTAGTTGTACTAGGTTTTGTAGGTGTTGTAGGTGTTTCAGGTTCAGTCACTACTGGTGTAGTAGTCATTGTATAGTCTCTTCTAGCCATTAATACAAAACTTCCGTTATTGATCACACCAAGTGCTCTTGCACCTTCTACTGATGCATAAGCGTTAGGCTCTAACTGACCTGTACTATAGTTTAATGCATTGAATGTACCATCTTCATTCTGATAAGAAAGAAGATAATTATACGCATTTGTATCTAATGTATAACCTGCAACAGATAATCCTTCTAATACGCAAGACTGAGTATCCGCATTTCCACCCCAGCCAATATCATAAGAACCATCAGCTGCTTTTAATTTAGACTGTACAAAAGTATATGCTTTTGAGATAGCTGCATCATAAGTAGAACGTCCTGCAACACTTAATGCTTCCATAGCCCATCCAGTTGTATCTAGATCTGCATTTGGTCCCTTATATTCATACCAGTAAGCACCATTGTCCATAGCCATAGTAGATAACTTATCTGCAACAACTTTTACCTTAGGTGAGTTTACTGTTTCTAAAGCCATTAATGTCCAAATAGTAGCCCCACATCCACCATTTACATCATTTGTAAGAGTACCATCTTCCTGTACTCTATTTTCTAAGATTTCTACTAAGTTAGTCTTATTGAAATCTTTTGGATTTTCACCTAATAAAGAAATTGCGATAATAGACTTAGCTAAATCACCATAAGAAGCAGTAACATAATCTGTTTCCTTGAAGTTATTCAATAAAGCATCAGCCTTATAATCAGCTTCCATACCTGTAGCTTCATACGCAATAACTGCATCAGGACTATCTAAAGTAATAGTCTTTAAATAATTTTGTGATTTTATTAATGCATCATCATTCGCAAAAGCTGCTGAGAATGATAACGCAAATGTTAAAGCGATAGAAGTTAATACTGTAAATATTTTTTTCATTCTTATTCTCCTCCAAATACTTTATCCGCAAAACGCACTGTTTCCATTGCGTCTTTCGCATAACAATCTGCACCAATACGATCTGCATATTCCTGAGTCATAACGGCTCCACCTACAACTGTAAGTGTATCAGGCTTCTTTTCCTTCAATAGTTTTATAGTATCTTCCATACTCACTACTGTTGTTGTCATTAAAGCACTGAGTCCTACTAGTTTTACATCTTCTTTTATTGCAGTATCCACAATGAGTTCAGGTGGTACATCTTTACCAAGATCAATGACATCATAGCCATAGTTTTCTAACATAACCTTCACGATATTCTTTCCAATATCATGAATATCACCCTTAACTGTCGCAATGATGATTTTTCCTTTCATTTCTCTTGGTTTACCTGCCATAGAGTCTTTAATGACTGCAAATGCAGCCTTAGCTGCTTCAGCACTCATTAATAACTGAGGTAAGAAGATAGTGCCTTTTTCAAATCCTTTCCCTACTTCATCAAGGGCAGGAATCAATTCTTCATTAATAATTTCTAGTCCTTCTTTAGTTTCAAGTTGTTTTTGAGTAGCTTTACCTGCATTTTCACTCATACCACGCTTGATACTTTCATATAAAGACATATCAACCGCTTCACTCTTTACAGGAGCTGGTGCACTATTACCATAGGCGCTAATATATTCTGTAAAGTTTGTATCAAGCCCACTTAAGGCAAGATAGGCACGATATGATTTCATCATTGCTTCTGATGAAGGATTGATGATTGCACAGCTGAGTCCTGACTGCATCGCCATAGTAAAGAAGTTCGCATTCACAATTGGTCTTTGTGGAAGACCAAAAGAGATATTAGAAACACCTAAAATAGAATGTCCATGTAATTCATCTCTAATAATACGTAATGTTTCTAATGTCGCAATGGCAGAAGTAGGATCTGATGAAATAGTCATAGCGAGTCCATCGATTACGATATCCTTAGGTTCAATACCATATTTACTTGCTTCTTTATAGATCTTCTTCGCAATACGAATACGATCTGCCGCATTATCTGGAATACCTTCTTCATCTAAGGCAAGTCCTACAACCACACCACCATATTTCTTTACTAATGGGAATACAGCATCCATGGATTCCTGTTTACCATTAACTGAGTTAATCATAGCCTTACCGTTATAGTGTCTTAAGGCTGCTTCTAAGGCAATTGGATCTGATGTATCAATTTGTAATGGCAATGCAATGACAGACTGCAACTTCTTCATAACTTCTACCATCATCTTAGGTTCATCAATTTCTGGTAGACCTACATTGACATCTAGAATATGTGCCCCTGCATCTTCCTGTTTTAAACCTTCAGATAAGATATAGTTAATATCTCCATCACGTAAGGCCTGTTTGAATTTCTTCTTACCAGTTGGGTTAATACGTTCCCCAATAATAACTGGTTTAGGACCTATTTCTACAGCCTGTGAGAAAGAAGTCACAACAGAGATATTCTTCTTTACAGGTGGTTCAATAGGCAGGTCTTTCACTAATTCTATTGTTTTTGAGAGATATTCTGGTGTAGTTCCACAACATCCTCCTAGTACATGCACATTCAATGAGGCAATCTCTTTCATCTCTGATGCGAATTCATCTGCATTCATATCATAATATGTATGACCTTCATCATCAGTCTGAGGTAAACCAGCATTAGGTGTCACAATAATAGGTGTAGAAGAAACTTTAATCATTCTTTCTACAAAAGGTTTGATTTGTGTTGGACCTAATGAACAGTTAATACCCAATGCATCAATATGTAACCCTTCGAGTAAGGCAACAACTGATTCTGGTGTACCACCTGTCAACATCTTACCTTTTTCATCAAATACAACAGTCGCACATACGGGAAGATGTGAATGTTCCTTAGCGGCTAGTACTGCAGCTTTTAATTCATAGCTATCCTGCATTGTTTCAATAAGGATGACATCAGCACCCGCTTTAGTTCCATACTCAATGACTTCAGCATAAATATCTACAGCATCATCAAATGATAAATCTCCTAGTGGTTCTAAGAGTTTACCTGTAGGACCTAAATCAAGCGCAATCAGGGCATTAGTACGCCCTGTAAGTTCCCTTGCCTTTTTGGCATGTTCTACTGCTTTTGTGACTATTTCTTCTAGATTATCTGGATATTTTAATCTATTGGCACCAAATGTATTGGTGTTGATAATATCACATCCTGCTTCTAGATAACCTTTATTTAATTCAACAATCTTTTCTGGATGAATGATATTCCATGTTTCAGGTAATTCACCCGCTTGTAAACCCCAGCTTTGAAGTACTGAACCAGTACCACCATCCCAGAATAACCATTCTTTTGTAAGTCTTTCTTTAAATCCCATTAATCCATCCTCCTGAATTCACATTGTGCAGGACAATTGGCACAATCCTTCGTATGACGAGGCTGTGCATGATGTGTAATACCAATGATCGCCGTCACTGATTTGGATGGGACCATTAAGAGACTTTCTAATAAACTGATACCAATCTTATCCATCTGTAATATACGCATAAAATCTTTCTGATGATCTAATGCAAGATCTCCATAACCAGGTGAAAAGCGTGGCTTTAAGAATTCATTATTCTTATATGCCTCCTGATTAAGTTCTTCATTCACTTCATCACAATAAGCTTCTATCATAGCAGCTCCTGCTGCCTGATAGATCACTGCATCACTCATCTTAGTAAGTTCTGCACGTTTAATCAAACGATCGACTTCTATACCTATAGTAGCCGCAAAGAGATAAACTGCATGACAGCCTTTTAAGTTATTCTCTAAGTTTTTACTATGTATCACCATATCACCAATTGTGATTGTATGATTCTCTATTGTGAGAGGTAATCTTTTCACAATATGACGTGGTACAGCTGTTTTCTGTAATACTTCGATACAATGATCAAGTGCGACATTGATTTCAGTGAGATCACCTTCTACAGATTGACGGTATCCTAAGTATCGTAAAGCTTCTTTACGATTGATTTCTATCATTTAAGAATCTCCGAAATATTGTTCATGATGCCTTCGGCGATGTCTGGTTTATTCATTGTATAAACATGAATATGTTTTACACCATTCGCAATTAAATCAATAATCTGTTCAGATGCATAAATAATACCAGCCTGCTTCATGATTTCAGGATTATCACCAAATGCATCCACCATCATCTTAAAACGATAAGGAATAATAGATGTACCTGACATCTGTACAGCACGACTGACCTGTTTCGCATTAGTAATAGGCATAATACCAGCGACTACAGGTACATTAATACCAGCTTCCTTGATCTTATATAAGAAGTTATAGAAAACATTGTTGTCAAAGAACATCTGAGTTGTTAAGAAATCTGCACCTGCTTCTACTTTTTCTTTTAGATGCTGGATATCTTCCTTAATGCTAGGTGATTCTACATGTCCTTCTGGATAACATGCTGCCCCAATACAGAAATCACCTTTCTCTTTAAGTTCCTTGATTAACTGACAGGCATACTGGTAGTCTTCTCCCACTTGACCATCCTTAGGAATATCTCCTCTTAATGCCATGATGTTTTCAATACCATTTTCTTTAAACTGTTCAACCATGGACTCTACATGTTCTCTTGTAGAAGAAACACATGTCAAATGAGCCATGACTTCAACATCATATTTCTCATGAATATCTTTCGCAAGTGCAACAGTATGTGCACTTGTTCCTCCACCTGCACCATAAGTCACAGACATGAAACTTGGATTTAAAGATGCAATCTTTTCTGCAGCCTTTAAGACATTTTCATATTTACTGCTTGTCTTAGGTGGAAATACTTCAAAAGATAAAGTTACTTTATCTTCGTTTAATAAATCAATAATTTTCATTGATGTAATCCCCCCTTTTTTTCATATTCTACATTATTTTTTTATTAAACACTAGTGTGTGTTTTATAATATTGTTTCAGAACTGAATCTAAGAACTCAGTAGATGCTGAAACATAATAAGGTTCCATACCACTCACAATAGTCAACATTCCATCAGTATATTTCATTTGTGGCTTCTTAAACATATGATTAACATACGCAAAGAACTTCTGTCCATCTAAATCTTCTAAGAAGACTTTAGAGAAACGTATTTCTAGTCCCTGGCTGCTATCTTTCACATCATCAATAAGCGGGTCATGTGAAAGGATATCAAATCTTCTTTTAACTACAATATTACGCACCTGTGATGGGAGAACACCATAAAGGTCAGTGAGTTCATGTTCTACACGTTTCAATGTTTCTAAGTCATTGGCTTTATAGACACGCTGATAAAGCTCTAACTTTTCCATATCACTTTCTACATAATCTTCAGGAATATAACCATCTACTGGTACATTACGTGATGGTACAGTCTCATCTTCTTTAATCTTACCCTGCTTTTCTTCAATCGCATCCTGTAAGATCTTCATATACATATCAAAACCGACTTGATCAATAAATCCTGCCTGTTCACCACCAAGAATATCACCGCTGCCACGAATTGATAAATCTCTCATCGCAATCTTATAACCAGAACCTAATTGTGTGAATTCCTTAATAGCTGTAAGTCTCTTTTGAGCTTCTTCTGTCATCGCACGATCTTTTGTATAAAGAAGATAAGCATATGCAATACGTTCACTTCTTCCTACACGACCTTTAATCTGATAAAGCTGTGCTAAGCCAAACTTATCCGCATTCTCAATAATAATTGTATTCGCATTAGGTATATCAATACCTGTCTCAATAATAGTTGTACATACAAGAATATCGTATTTCTTTTCTACAAAGTCAGTCATGACATCTTCTAGATCATTCTTATCCATCTGACCATGTCCTACACCAATGCGGGCATTAGGTAAGAGTGTCTGCAATGTAGAGGCTATTTCATAGATGTTTTCTGTTCTATTGTGTAAATAGAAAACCTGTCCATTACGTGATAATTCTCTTTCAATAACCTGTTTAATTAATGCCCAGCTCTTTTCTGAGACATATGTCTGTACAGGGAGTCTATTTAATGGTGGTGTTTCTATTTGTGAGAGTCCTCTAATACCCATGATGGACATCTGTAATGTACGAGGAATAGGTGTGGCAGTTAAAGTGAGTACATCAATTGTTTTTCTTAGATTCTTAATCTTCTCTTTCTGTCTTACACCAAAACGCTGTTCTTCATCGATACAAAGTAATCCTAGATCCTTGAACTCAACATCCTTAGATAAAATACGATGTGTACCGACTAATAAATCAATATTACCTTCCTTTAAATCAGCTAATATCTGTTTCTTTTCTTTAGTAGTCGTGAAACGATTGAGTAACGCAACATTCACAGGGAACTTCTCAAAACGCTTCTGCATTGTACGATAATGTTGTGCTGAAAGAATTGTAGTAGGACATAGGAAAGCACATTGTTTCTTAGATACAACCGCTTTAAAGCAGGCTCTTAAAGCCACTTCTGTTTTACCAAACCCTACATCACCACATAATAATCTATCCATAGGACGTGGTGTTTCCATATCCTTTTTAATCTCTTCTACAGCCTGCGCCTGGTCAGGAGTCAGTTCATAACCAAATTCACTTTCAAACTCTAATTGAAGATCCCCATCAGGTTCAAACGCAAATCCTGGCTGTTTCATTCTTTCTGCATATAAGTTAATGAGATCATCAGCTAAACCATCTACCTTCTGTCTGACTCTTGCTTTTTCTTTAGCCCATTTAGGTGAACCTAAAGCATGAATATGAGGTGGTTTACCATCTCTTGATGAATATTTTCTAATTAACTGGAACTGTTCTACCGGTACATAAAGAATATCATTTCCTTTATAGGCAATATGTAAATAATCCTTATGTACACCATCTACAACTAATGTTTCAATACCCATATATTGTCCAATACCATTTGTATCATGAACAACATAGTCTCCTACTTTTAATTCATTATAGTCTGAGATTTTAGTGGCATCTCTGTATTTAATATATTTCTTCTTTGTTTCTTGTACTTTAAAGAGTTCCTGACTTGTGAGTAATATAGTCTTCTCTTCTACAAAGTTCATTCCACAAGGTAAATGTCCTAAGAATAGATTAACACCGTCATAAATCTTATTTGTGGCACTTGTGAGAGTAAATGGAATAGCATGATCAGTAAATAGATTTACTAATACATCTATCTGACGCTTTTCATCTACACCAATCATGACACGATTATATGTAAGTAAGTCCTTTAATTGACTAATAAAGACTTTTTCATTAGCCATAGAGATCATCACAGGCTGAGTCATAAACATGATTTGTTTATCATTTTCTCTAAAGCGTACTAAATCAACATCAGGATGTTTTAAGATATCCTGAGGGTTATTAATAAGCTTAATTCCTCTGATCATCTGTCCTATTTCTTCTAGTTCATGATAATAGAGGTAATTTTCTTCCATATAAGTCTTATAAGAAGCAAGAATAGAAGCAAGAGATGCAGCAATAATAGTATAATCACTTGCATAATCTATAATTGTGGCAGTTTGAGGGAATAAGCTTAAGTATTGATAAATACGTGGACTATAGTCATGTGCTTTGAGTGATTCAATATCTAATGCATATGTTTCTTCAAGTTCATCCTTGAATTCATCTTTGATCTTCATCTTCTCTTTTAAAGCCTTGATAGAGGCTTCTACCTGTGATAAACCATCATCCTCATACATCATATCTGTAGCTGGAAGAATATCGATAGATTCTTTTCTTTCTGTTCTTCTTTGTGAGTCTTTATCATAAAAAGAGATTTCTTCTATCTCATCATCAAAGAATTCAATACGTACTGGATGTTCATACTGGATTGTATAAACATCTAGTACTTCACCTCTTCTAGAATAATAGAAAGGGGAATCTACTCTTTGGGTATTCTTATAGCCAATAGACTGTAGTTTCTTCTTTAATTCTAAAGGATCAACTGTATCACCCTTCTTTAAACTTATAATACTCTTTTTAAAGAGTTCTACAGGTGTCACATAACGTGTCATTGAATGCATATGACAAACACAGATCATTGGTTTATCTTGTGTCATCGCATATAATGCATTAATTCTTTCTCCTAATAGTTCATAAGAATACGCCACTGATTCTACACGTAATGATTCATCTGCAGGAAAATAGACAACTTGATTCACAAGTTCAGTTAATGTTTTATAGAGGTTAAATGCCTCATATTGGTTATTTTTAATAATCAGGATTTTTCTTGGATGATGCCAAAAAGAACCAGCAATGAGATAAGCCTCATCGCTAGTTGAGTTTGTGACAATAGTTCCTTTGTCTGTATCTAAGGTTCTTAAGGCCTGATTATCTTTTAAAAGATTCAGTATTTTCTCCATAACAATCACCTAGTTAAATTTATTCATTGCTTTATTAAAACCATCATCTAAATAACATAATACAGCTTCTGCTGCATGTTTAGCACCTTCTGATATAAGCTTTTCTTCTTCTTTAGAGTAGTGTCCAAGTACCCAGTCTACAACACTATAAAGCTTATTCTTTGAAATACCTACACGAATACGCTTGAAGTTCTGAGTCCCTACATGAGCAATAATACTCTTGATCCCATTATGTCCACCTGCACTGCCTTTTTCTCTTAAACGTAGTTTACCAGTAGGCATATCCATATCATCATAAATAACTAATAGATCTTCTACTGGAATCTTGAAGAACTGCATCACTGCCGCAACAGATTCACCAGAATTATTCATATAAGTCTGAGGTTTTAATAAAATAACATCTTCACCCTTATACTTGAATTTAGTATATAAGCCTTTAAATTTCTCTTTATCAATAGATTGATTCATTTCATCACTTAATACATCTAAACAATAAAATCCTGTATTATGTCTTGTCATATCATATTCTTTACCAGGATTTCCTAATCCAACAATTAATTTCATTACAATCTCCTATCTTGCACATACGACCATGGATACACCAAATACATTGAGTTGTCCATTTTCTATTCTTTCATTTGACATACTATATAATATCTTAAAATCATCTTCAATACCAATAGTAATGACATCATATGAAGGATTAAAGTAAATCTTAAATTCTTTATAATCTCCTTCATCCTGAGTGAGATGATATTCTACCATACGATAGTAGATATTGTTGATAAATACATGCTGATGCATATCTTCATAGTCATAATATCTAAAGCATTTGTTGTGTTTTCTTAGATCTATAAAGAACTTTACAGCCTGAACAACATTCATATATTCGTCATGACGTTCCCAGTCTAGTTTATTAACTGCATCACCCGCATTATAAGAATTCTGATTACCATTCTTAGTACCTAAAAATTCCTGTCCGGCATGAATAAAAGGAACCCCTTGCGCAAAAATTGTCATCGCAAGTGTTAATAAACATCTCTTTTGGCGACAATATTCATCTTCATGTCCATTGGAAATAATAAATTTATCAAATACAGTCGCATTATCATGACATTCTGTATAGTTAATGCTCTGTTCTATAGATAAGAACTTATTGTAGTCACACATCGCAATAATGGCTTCATTTGTCTTATAAGTATCCCCTGATGTATAGCCTTTGACTTCCATCTGATTAGGTCCTTTGACCGTATCTCTGAAATGATCATTAAAGAAACCTACATGAGGTGTTTTATGGTTATTTTCAATTGTTGTCTTTTCTGAATCAGGTAATGCAGTGCCCATATTCCAACCTTCACCATATAACATAAAAGAAGAATCTAAAGCATGGCCCTGTTCATAAATCATATTCACTGTATCATTATCCACAATACCCATCAAATCCATTCTAAAGCCATCTACACCATAAAGAACCTGCCATCTCTTACACATATCTAAGATATATTTACGGCACATCTTTGCGGTACTATTTAAATCATTACCACACCATGAACCATTAGATAACTCCCCATTTTCATCTCTTCTAAAGAAATAATAAGGCACTGTCTTCTCTAATGAATTATTATTCACATCATGCATATGATTATAGACTACATCTAGAATAACTCTCATATTATGCTTATGAATACAGCGTACCATACGCTGACATTCTAATATTCTCTTATAGCCATCATTTGGATCAGTAATATAACTTCCTTCAGGTACATTATATTGTGCTGGATCATAACCCCAGTTATAGAGTAAATCTGGATGATCTTCATCTACTGTTGCATAATCATTGATTGGTAAAAGCTGTACATGTGTGACACCAAGCATATCTAAATAGTCCATACCTGATGAAAAACCATTCTTAGTCACTGTACCTTCTTCACAGAATCCTAAGAACTTGCCTTTATGTGTAATCTGTCCATATTCATCAACAGAGAAGTCTCTGACACCTACTTCATAAATAACTGCATCTGTCGTATGTTTTAGTTCTGTCAAAGGATAATCTACTCTTCTAACTTTATCCAAATCAATGACTACTGAACTATGCATATTAGCTGTACAAGAATAAGCATATGGATCAGCTGTTTCTATTGATTGTTCATTCATTCCAATAATATAAACATATTCATAACCATCTAGATCTTTCTTAATAGTTGTACTATAGACACCCTTATCTCCTCTTTCTAAAGGATAATAATGAAGGTCTTCATCTTTCCAGATTTTTAATACAACTTCCGTAGAAAGAGGTGACCAGACCTTGAATGTCGTTTTTTCTTTTGTATAATGACTGCCTAAATCATCACCATCATAATAAAAATGATCATCAAAATCTTTACTCATAGAAAGCTGACTAAAATCTAAAAAACAAGCTAAACCATAATTATCAAACACTTTATATCTTGTACCTACAGAAAAGTCTGTATGCAAAAGATACGACTGGAATCCATTTTCTTTCTCAGTCGCTTCGCCTTTAAGTATCTTAACTTCACTTGTATCTAAATTCTTTAAATAATACTGACTTGAAATTCCGTTATAATAATTTAATGATAAATCAACTTTGATTAAATCAAAGTCAATCGCATAAGCATACATACGAATTGATTCTCTTTGCATGTCTACATCCCACCCTTTTCTCCCCCTTATTCTATCATAAAAACAGGATAAGAAAAGAGAGTATCTAAATTTGAAAAAGAAAGCCATATATCAATAGGGTAGACAAGAAATAGTATTAATTCAAAGATTAATCACTATTTCTGTGCCTCCCGTTGCACCGTACGTACGGGTCTCGTATACGGCGCTACATTTACATGATAATTTCAGACTAACTTAGATAGTAATTAAGAGGATTGACCAAACCTGGTCTATCCTCTTTCTTAATGGCTAGAATCTTGG